>Ga0207756_100042_pt1 | contig 190284 bp, 176 predicted proteins | sample A23M1SouthBayCA_FD_187748 | JGI IMG/M metagenome (GOLD analysis project Ga0207756, IMG submission 187748) | Aerobic enrichment media microbial communities from Eden Landing Ponds, California, USA - A23 M1 (3) (SPAdes) | ecosystem: Environmental > Aquatic > Marine > Unclassified | place... | reverse complement strand
CTTCGGTACTGTCCGGAATGCCGTCACCGTCGCTGTCGGTATCGCGGTAGTCAGCTACGCCATCACCGTCGGAGTCAGCGGTTCCTTCAGTGCTGTCGGGGATGCCGTCACCGTCTGCGTCGGTATCACGGTAGTCGTCCACGCCATCACCGTCGGAGTCGACGGTTCCTTCGGTGCTGTCGGGGATGCCGTCACCATCCGAGTCCGTATCAAGTGCGTCGATGGTGCCGTCCCCGTCCGTGTCGACTGCGTTCCCACCGTCGGTTTCGACGAAATCGGAGATGCCGTCGCCGTCCGAGTCGGGGCTGTTCGGATCAGTCCCGAGTGACTGCTCCTCACTGCTGGTCAATCCGTCGCTGTCGGCGTCACCGTTCGGTCCGTCGGTGTCGTCCGCATCGAGGTAGTTCGGCGTTCCGTCGTCGTCGGCGTCACCAGTCCCCTCAGAAGCGTCGAGAGCACCGTCACCGTCCGAGTCTGTGTCCAGATAGTTCGGCGTTCCATCATCGTCTGCGTCACCGATTCCTTCGCGAACGTCTGGGATGCCGTCGCCATCAGAGTCGGTATCGAGGTAGTTGGCGGTGCCATCGCCATCTGTGTCGGCATCTCCTTCGATACTGTCGGGGACGCCGTCGCCATCACTGTCGGCGTCGAGGTAGTTTGGCGTCCCGTCACTGTCGGCGTCGCTTGCTCCTTCGGTACTGTCCGGAATGCCGTCACCGTCGCTGTCGGTATCGCGGTAGTCAGCTACGCCATCACCGTCGGAGTCAGCGGTTCCTTCAGTGCTGTCGGGGATGCCGTCACCGTCTGCGTCGGTATCTCGGTAGTCGGCGACGCCGTCACCGTCGGAGTCGACAGTGCCTTCGGTGCTGTCGAGGATTCCGTCGCCGTCGCTGTCGGTATCCTGCGCGTCGATGGTGCCGTCCCCGTCGGTGTCGACCGGTTCACCGGGACCGGTCCCGTCGTTCCGGGTCGTCTCTGTATCGTCGCCGATGCCATCTCCGTCGGTGTCGGGACTGTTGGGGTCTGTCTCTCCCTGGTCTAGTGACCCGTTCCCGTCTCTGTCCTCGTCTCCGTCCGCGATGGTATCTCCGTCGTTGTCGTCGTCGAGATAGTTCGCCGTCCCGTCTCCGTCGGTGTCGACTGTTCCTTCGGTTGCCGAGCCGTCGTCGAGTGCCCCGTCACCAGCCTGGTCGGTCGGGTCGTCACTGTCACGGTCGCGGTAGTTCGCGGTCCCGTCCGCGTCCGCATCGCCGACGCCTTCCGTGCTGTCGAGGATGCCGTCGCCGTCACTGTCGGTGTCCCGGGCGTCGATCGTTCCGTCACCGTCAGTGTCGATATCGCTCGCAGCTCCCTCCACGGCGTCGTCGATACCATCGCCGTCGGTATCAGCGTCGTTCGGGTCGGTCTCACCACTGTCGAGGACGCCGTCGCCGTTCTCGTCTTCGTCGCCGTCGGCGATGCCGTCGTCGTCGGAGTCTACGTCGAGGTAGTTCGGCGTCCCGTCACTGTCGGCGTCGCCTGTACCCTCGATACTGTCCGGGATACCGTCGCCGTCGGCGTCCGTATCGAGATAGTTCGACGTCCCGTCACCATCGGCGTCGCCTGTACCCTCGATACTGTCCGGAATGCCGTCGTCGTCGGCGTCGGTATCGAGGTAGTTCGGCGTGCCGTCTCCATCTGCGTCGGCGGTTCCCTCTGTCGAATCGGGGATACCATCACCGTCGGCGTCGGTATCGAGGTAGTTCGGCGTGCCGTCTCCGTCGGTGTCGCCGATACCCTCCGTCGAGTCTGAAATTCCATCGCCATCGGCGTCCGTATCGAGATAGTCGGGCACCCCGTCGTTGTCCGTGTCACTGGTCCCCTCGGTGTTGTCCGGGATCGTGTCGTCGTCGCTGTCTGTGTCGAGGTAGTTCGGCATGCCGTCACCGTCGACATCACCGCTGCCTTCCTCTGCGTCGAGGATGCCGTCGCCGTCACTGTCCGTATCCAGGTAGTTCGCTATCCCGTCGCTATCTGCATCACCAATTCCCTCGGTACTGTCCGGAATGCCGTCGTCGTCGGCGTCCGTGTCCCGGTAGTCCGGCGTCCCGTCACCGTCAGTGTCGACGGTCCCTTCAGTCGAGTCTTGAATACCGTCGTCGTCGGCGTCGGTATCCAGCGCGTCGATATCGCCGTCGCCGTCCGTGTCGACTGCGGTCCCGCCGTCGGTCTCGACGAAGTCGCCGAGGCCGTCGCCGTCCGAGTCAGGGTCGTTCGGATCGGTTCCGAGTGACTGCTCTTCGTCGTTGGTCAGGCCGTCGTTGTCGCTGTCGCCACCCGGTCCATCGTTGTCGTCCGGGTCGAGGTAGTTGGGCGTCCCGTCGCTGTCTGCGTCGTCGGTTCCCTCGTCAGCGTCCAACTTCCCATCACCATCGCTGTCGGTATCGAGGTAGTTCGACGTACTATCGCCGTCTACGTCGCCGGTACCTTCGGTACTATCCGGTATTCCATCGCCATCGCTGTCGGTGTCGAGGTAGTCCGGTGTGCCATCGCTATCGGTGTCTCCCGTCCCCTCAGCCCCGTCCGGAATCCCGTCGCCGTCGGCGTCAGTATCGAGGAAGTTCGGCGTCCCGTCGCCGTCTGCATCACCAGTGCCCTCCTCTGTATCAGTGATACCATCACCATCACTGTCGGTATCGAGGTAGTTCGACGTCCCGTCGCCGTCGGCGTCACCGGTTCCCTCCGCTGTATCGGGGATGCCGTCACCGTCGCTGTCGGTATCGAGGTAATTGTCGTCCCCGTCTCCGTCGACGTCGGTCGTTCGCTCGACGTTGTCGGGGATACCGTCGCCGTCACTGTCGGTGTCTCGGTAATTCAGGATGCCGTCGCCGTCGTTGTCTCCGGTACCCTCTGTCGCATCGGGGATGCCGTCGCCATCACTATCGGGGTCCAGATAGTCTGGGACGCTGTCGCCGTCGGTATCGGTCGTCCCTTCCGTGCTGTCGGGGATGCCGTCACCGTCGCTGTCGGTGTCGCGGTAGTTCCCGGCCCCATCCCCGTCGCTGTCACCAGTTCCTTCAGTGGCGTCTGGGATGCCGTCGTCGTCACTGTCCGTATCGAGTGCGTCGATATCGCCGTCACCGTCCGTGTCGACTGCACTCCCACCGTCACTCTCGACGAAATCGTCGATCCCGTCGCCGTCCGAGTCAGCGTCGTTCGGGTCGGTTCCGAGTGACTGCTCTTCGTCGTTGGTCAGGCCGTCGTTGTCGCTATCGCCGGCCGGTCCGTCACCGTCGACCGCGTCGAGGTAGTTGGGCGTGCCGTCACCATCATCGTCCCCGGTACCCTCGGCGGCGTCGGTCGTGCCGTCGTCGTCAGAGTCGGTATCGAGATAGTTCGGCGTCCCGTCGCCGTCAGCGTCACCGGTGCCCTCTGTCGAGTCGGGGATACCATCGCCGTCTGCATCACTGTCGAGATAGTTGGCGGTGCCGTCACCGTCGGCATCAGTCTCTCCTTCGACGTTGTCAGGGATCCCGTCACCGTCTGAGTCGGTGTCGAGATAGTTCGGTGTGCCGTCACTATCTGCATCGTCCGTGCCTTCGGTGCTGTCGGGGATGCCGTCGCCGTCACTGTCACCGTCGAGATAGTTGGGCGTGCCGTCACCGTCGGCGTCGCCTGTACCCTCGGTGCTGTCCGGAATGCCGTCACCGTCAGCGTCACTGTCCCGATAGTCTGGGACGCCATCGCCGTCGGTGTCGGTCGTTCCCTCCGTGCTGTCGGGGATGCCGTCGCCGTCACTATCGGAGTCGAGCGCGTCGATAGTCCCGTCACCGTCGGTGTCGACTGCGTTGCCGCCGTCGGTCTCGGCGAAGTCGTCGATGCCGTCGCCGTCACTGTCAGCGCTGTTCGGGTCAGTGCCTAGGAAATTCTCCTCGCTGTTGGTCAGTCCGTCACCGTCGACGTCTCCATCCGACCCATCGTCGTCGTTCGCGTCGAGGTAGTTCGGAACACCGTCGCCGTCGTTGTCTCCGGTGCCCTCTGTGCTGTCAGGCGTACCGTCACTGTCGCTATCAGTATCGAGGTAATTGGGCGTGCCGTCGCCATCGGCGTCAGTGCTTCCCTCTGTCGAGTCGGGTATGCCGTCGCCGTCACTGTCGGTATCGAGATAGTTGAGCGTTCCGTCACTGTCGATGTCGCCCGTACCCTCGGTTGCGTCGTCGATACCATCGCCGTCACTGTCGGTATCGAGGTAGTCCGGTATGCCGTCGCCGTCGGAGTCGATGGTCCCTTCAGTGCTGTCGGGGATGCCGTCACTGTCACTGTCGCTATCTCGGTAGTCTGGGACGCCGTCGCCGTCGGTATCGGTCGTTCCCTCGGTGCTATCCAGAATCCCGTCGTCGTCTGAATCGGTGTCGAGTGCGTCGATCGTGCCGTCGCCGTCCGTGTCGACCGCGCTCCCACCGTCAGTTTCGACAGAGTCGTCGATGCCGTCACCGTCCGAATCGGGGTCGTTCGGGTCAGTTCCGAGACTCTGTTCTTCGCTGTTGGTCAGGCCGTCACTGTCACTGTCGCCGTCCGGTCCGTCGCTGTCGTTCGCGTCGAGGTAGTTCGGGGTGCTGTCGCCGTCGTTGTCTCCGGTGCCCTCTGTGCTGTCGGGCGTGCCGTCATCGTCGCTATCGGTATCGAGATAGTTCGGCGTCCCGTCGCTGTCAGCATCACCGGTTCCTTCTGTCGCATCTGGGATGCCATCTCCGTCACTATCCGAATCGAGATAGTTCGGAGTGCTGTCGCCGTCGTTGTCTCCGGTGCCCTCTGTGCTGTCCACGATCCCGTCGTCGTCGCTGTCGGAGTCGAGGTAGTTCGGCGTCCCGTCACCATCCGTATCGACAGTCCCCTCAGTGCTGTCTAAGATCCCATCCCCGTCACTATCTGTATCAAGATAATCAGCCACACCGTCACCGTCGGTGTCGGTCGTTCCCTCCGCGCTGTCGGGAATCCCATCGTCGTCTGAGTCGGTATCCCGGTAATCCGGCGTGCCGTCGCCGTCCGAGTCGGTCACCCCTTCAGTCGAGTCTGGAATGCCGTCACCGTCCGCGTCGGTATCGAGTGCGTCGATGGTGCCGTCCCCGTCAGTGTCGACTGCAGTCCCTCCGTCGGTTTCGACGAAGTCGTCGATACCGTCACCGTCTGAATCAGCACTGTTCGGATCGGTCCCGAGAGTGTTCTCCTCGCCGTTGGTCAGGCCGTCGTTGTCGCTGTCGCCGTCCGGTCCGTCGCTGTCGTTTGCGTCGAGATAGTTCGGGATACCGTCGTTGTCGGCGTCGCCTGTCCCCTCCGTGCTGTCGGGGGTGCCGTCGCCGTCACTGTCCGTATCGAGGTAGTTCGGCGTTCCGTCGCTGTCTTCGTCCCCGGTGCCTTCTGTGGCATCTGGGATGCCGTCGCCGTCAGAGTCCGTATCGAGATAGTTGGGCGTTCCGTCGCCGTCGGTATCGGCTGTTCCCTCGGTACTGTCCGGAATGCCGTCGTCGTCCGAGTCGGTATCTCGCGCGTCGATAGTCCCGTCGCCGTCCGAGTCCCGGCCACTATCTGCACCCTCGACGTCGTCGTCGATGCCGTCGCCGTCGGTGTCGGCATCGTTCGGGTCCGTTTCTCCAGGGTCGAGCACCCCGTCGCCGTTCGCGTCCTCGTCATCGTCGGCGAGGCCGTCACCGTCGTTGTCGGTGTCGAGATAGTTCGGCGTCCCGTCACTGTCCGTGTCGGTCGTTCCTTCGGTGGCGGACCCATCGTCCAGTGATCCGTCGCCGGCCCGGTCCGTCGGGTCGTCACTGTCCCTGTCCCGATAGTTCGCCCACCCATCACTGTCGGCGTCACCAGTGCCCTCTGTGCTATCTGGGATCACGTCGCCGTCGGAGTCACTATCCTGTGCGTCGATGGTCCCGTCACCGTCGGTGTCGACCGGTTCACCGGGGCCGGTCCCGTCCACGCGCGTCGTTTCTATACTATCGTCGATTCCGTCGCCGTCCGTGTCGGCGTCGTACGGATTCGTCTCGTCACCGTCCAGCGACCCATCGCCGTTTTTGTCTTCGTCACTATCCGGAACGCCGTCGTCGTCGGAATCGGTATCTCGGTAGTTAGCAGTGCCGTCACCGTCGGTATCGGTCGTTCCTTCGATGCTGTCGGGGATGCCGTCGTCGTCAGAGTCCGTGTCGAGTGCGTCGATGGTCCCGTCACCGTCTGTATCGACGGCGCTCCCACCGTCGGTCTCGACGAAGTCATCGATGCCGTCACCATCGCTGTCGGCGTTGTTCGGATCCGTCCCTAGCGACCTCTCGTCGCCGTCCGTGAGCCCGTCACCGTCGTTGTCGCTGTCGAGGTAGTTTGGCGTGCCGTCGGTGTCCGTGTCAGTCGTTCCTTCCGCAGCAGATCCGTCGTCAAGGGCACCATCGCCGGTCTGGTCGTCGGGGTCATCGCTATCGCGGTCTCGATAGTTCGCTGTGCCGTCACCGTCGGCGTCGCTTGCACCCTCGGTGCTGTCCGGGATGCCGTCGTCGTCGGAGTCAGTGTCCTGCGCGTCGATGGTCCCGTCGCCGTCCGAATCGACGGCGCTCCCGCCGTCGGTCTCGACGAAGTCGTCAATGCCGTCACCGTCAGTGTCGGCGTTCGTCGGTAGAGTCTCTCCCGAATCGAGGATGCCATCGCCGTTCTTGTCTTCGTCGGCGTCCGGCACGCCGTCGCCGTCTGAATCCGTGCTCTGGAAGTCCGGTGTGCCGTCACCGTCGCTGTCAGTCGCCACACCGTTCCCAACGGTATCGTCGGCGTCTTCGATATCGTCCGAGATGCCGTCACCGTCCGAGTCGTCGTCGCGGTAATCGGGAATACCGTCACCGTCGGTATCGGTTGCCGGACCATCGTCGTCGGTCAAATCCTCTGTGTCGTCGCCGATGCGGTCGTTATCAGAGTCAGTGTCGAGGTAGTCTGCCGTGCCGTCTCCGTCGGTATCGGTCGGTGAGTCCCCAATAGCACCAGTGTCGTCTTCGACATCGTCGGTGATGCCGTCGTTATCGCTGTCGGTGTCCTGGAAGTCCGGGGTGCCGTCACCGTCGGTGTCGGTCGCCGTCCCGTCGTCGGCAGCTTGGTCTTCGATACTGTCAGCGATGCCGTCGCCGTCGGAGTCCTCGTCGCGGTAGTCCGGCGTGCCATCGCCGTCAGTGTCGGTCGCAGTCCCGTCGTCAGCGGTCTCGTCCTCGACGCTGTCCTCGATGCCGTCGTCGTCTGAGTCGGTGTCCCGGGCGTCGATCGTGCCGTCGCTGTCCGTGTCGGTGTTACTCCCGCCCTCTTCGAGATTGTCGCCGAGGCCGTCACCGTCGGTGTCGGGGTCGGTTGGGTCAGTTTCGGTGTCGTCGAGGATACCGTCTCCGTTCACATCCTCGTCGGCATCCAGAACCCCGTCGTCGTCGGAGTCGGTGTCCTGAAAGTCGGGTGTGCCGTCGTTGTCGGAGTCGGTCGCAGTCCCGTCGTCGGCAGTCTGGTCTTCGATACTGTCGGGGATGCCGTCGTCATCGGAATCGCTGTCGCGGTAGTCGGGCGTGCCATCGCCGTCGGTATCCGTCGCAGTCCCGTCGTCAGGGGTCTCGTCCTCGACGCTGTCCTCGATGCCGTCGTCGTCTGAGTCGGTGTCCCGGGCGTCGATGGTACCGTCGTCGTCAGTGTCGGTGTCGCTATCGGCACCTTCGAGGCTATCAGAGAGGCCGTCACCGTCGGTGTCGGGGTCGTTCGGGTCTGTCTCTCCGTCGTCGAGGACGCCGTCGCCGTTTAGATCCTCGTCACCGTCAAGGATGCCGTCGTCGTCGTTGTCCGAATCGAGGAAGTTCGGGACTCCGTCGCCGTCGACATCGTCGGTTCCTTCGGTCGCTGAACCGTCGTCGAGGTTGCCATCTCCACCAACAGTGCTGTCGGTGCTGTCGTCAGAGTCTCCGTCGCGGTAGTTGGGGACACCGTCGCCGTCGGTGTCAGTCGCTGTCCCGTCGTCTGGTGTCAGGTCCTCGACACTGTCGTCGATGCCGTCGTCGTCTGAGTCGGTGTCCCGCGCGTCGATGTTTCCGTCCCCGTCCGTGTCGGTGTTGCTTCCGGCCCCTTCGAGACTGTCAGAGAGACCATCACCGTCGGTATCGGTGTCGTACGGATCGGTCTCGCTGTCGTCGAGGACACCGTCGCCGTTCACATCCTCGTCGGTGTCGTCCACCCCGTCGCCGTCCGAGTCGGTATCCTGGAAGTTGGGGATTCCGTCGCCATCTGGGTCGGCATCTCCTTCGATGTCATCTGGAATCCCGTCGCCGTCTGAGTCGTCGTCCCGGGCGTCGATCGTTCCGTCATTGTCAGTATCTGTCCCGGTATCTGCCCCTTCGACACTGTCCGAAAGGCCGTCACCGTCGGTATCGGGGTCGGTTGGGTCGGTTTCATCAGGGTCGAGGACACCATCGCCGTTTTTGTCTTCGTCGGCATCCAGCACGCCGTCATCGTCCGAATCGGTGTCCTGGAAGTCCGGCGTCCCGTCGCCGTCAGTATCCGTCGCCTGTCCGTCGTCGGCGACCTGATCCTCGATACTGTCGGGGATGCCGTCGTCGTCGGAATCGTCGTCGCGGTAGTCCGGCGTCCCGTCGTTGTCGGTATCGGTCGCAGTGCCGTCGTCAGGGGTCAGGTCCTCGACGCTATCCTCGATACCGTCGTTGTCTGAGTCGGTATCCCGGGCGTCGATGGTTCCGTCGCTATCGGTGTCGACGTTGCTCCCAGCCTCTTCGAGACTGTCGGAGAGGCCGTCCCCGTCGGTGTCGGGGTTGGTCGGGTCGGTTTCATCAGGGTCGAGCGAACCGTCGCCGTTCACGTCCTCGTCGGTATCCAGAATCCCATCGTCGTCTGAGTCGGTGTCCTGGAAGTCGGGCGTACCATCGCCGTTGGAGTCAGTGGCAGTCCCGTCGTCGGCGACCTGATCCTCGATGCTGTCGGGGATACCGTCGTCGTCAGAATCTTCGTCGCGGTAGTCCGGAATAGTGTCACCATCGGTGTCGGTCGCAGTCCCGTCGCCTGGCGTCAGGTCCTCGACGCTATCCTCGATACCGTCGTTGTCTGAGTCGGTGTCCCGGGCGTCGATCGTTCCGTCGGTGTCCGTGTCGGTGTTGCTCCCAGCCTCTTCGAGACTGTCAGAGAGACCGTCACCGTCGGTGTCGGAGTCGGTTGGGTCAGTTTCAGTGTCGTCGAGGATACCGTCGCCGTTCACGTCCTCGTCGGTATCCGGCACACCGTCGTCGTCTGAGTCGGTGTCCTGGAAGTCGGGCGTGCCGTCGCCGTCAGTGTCCGTCGCCTGTCCATCGTCGGGGGTCTGGTCTTCGATACTGTCGGGAATGCCGTCGTCGTCGGAATCGCTGTCGCGGTAGTCCGGCGTGCCGTCGCCGTCGGTGTCAGTCGCCGTCCCGTCGTCTGGTATCAGGTCCTCGACACTGTCCTCGATACCGTCGTCGTCTGAGTCGGTGTCTCGGGCGTCGATGGTGCCGTCGCCGTCAGTGTCGGTGTTGCTCCCGCCCTCTTCGAGACTATCGGAGAGGCCGTCACCGTCAGTATCGGTGTCGTACGGATCAGTCTCGCTGCCGTCGAGGATACCGTCGCCGTTCACGTCCTCGTCAGTATCCAGAACCCCGTCGCCGTCGCTGTCGGTGTCACGGAAGTTCGGAACCCCGTCGTTGTCCGGGTCGTCGTCTCCTTCGATACTGTCCGGAATCCCGTCGTCGTCCGAGTCGCTATCACGAGCATCGATGGTGCCATCACTGTCGGTGTCGGTCTCGCTGTCGGCGCCTTCGACACTATCCGAGAGACCGTCCCCGTCGGTATCTACGTCGTTCGGATCGGTCTCTCCCGGATCGAGCACCCCGTCCCCGTTTTCGTCCTCGTTGCTGTCGGTGATCCCGTCGCTGTCGTTGTCGTCGTCAAGATAGTTCGCCGTCCCGTCGCCATCGGTGTCGGTCGTGCCCTCCGTGGACGACCCATCGTCCAGTGACCCGTCGCCAGCCTGGTCGGTCGGGTCATCGCTGTCCCGGTCGCGGTAGTTCGCTGTCCCGTCACCGTCCGCGTCACCTGCTCCTTCCGTCGAGTCCTGGATCCCGTCGTCGTCGGAGTCCGAATCGAGGGCGTCGATCGTTCCGTCACTGTCCGTGTCGATGGCGCTCCCGCCGTCTGTTTCGGTCCCGTCGTCGATACCGTCACCGTCGCTGTCGGCGTCGTTCAGATCAGTACCCAACAGCCCCTCGTCCTGATCGGAAATCCCGTCGCCGTCGTTGTCGTCGTCGAGATAGTTCGCCGTCCCGTCGCCGTCGATATCGGCCGTTCCTTCGTCAGCGGAACCGTCGTCGAGAGTTCCATCGCCAGTCTGGTCGTTGGGGTCGTCACTGTCGCTGTCCCGGTAGTTTGCTGTCCCGTCACCATCTGCATCGCTCGCACCTTCCGTACTATCGGGGATGCCGTCGCCGTCACTGTCGGTGTCCCGCGCGTCGATGGTCCCGTCACCGTCGGTGTCCGTGTCGCTGCCGGCACCCTCCGTGTCGTCGGTGATTCCGTCACCGTCGGTGTCGACATCGTACGGGTCGGTCTCACCGGCGTCGAGGATGCCGTCTCCGTTCCGGTCTTCGTTGCCATCCGTTATACCGTCGCCGTCGGAGTCGGTATCGAGGTAGTTCGCCGTCCCGTCCCCGTCGACATCGTTGTCTCCTTCGGTACTGTCCGAGATGCCATCGTTGTCGCTATCGGTGTCCCTGAAGTTCGGAATCCCGTCGTTGTCCGGGTCACCGTCTCCTTCGTCGGCGTCCGGAATCCCGTCGCCGTCGGAGTCGTCGTCGAGGGCGTCGATCGTTCCGTCACCGTCGGTGTCGGTGCTGGTCCCAGCACCCTCGGCGTCGTCGGTGATGCCGTCGCCGTCGGAGTCGTCGTCGAACGGATCGGTACCGATCGAATCTTCGTCCGCATCACTGATCCCGTCCCCGTCACTGTCGGTGTCGAGGTAGTTCGGGATTCCGTCGTTGTCGATGTCGGCGTTCCCCTCAACGTCGTCGTCGAATCCGTCACCATCTGAGTCGGTGTCGCGGTAGTTCGGAATCCCGTCGCCGTCGTCGTCGCCGCTGGTCTCTTCGCTGTCCGGGGTTATCTCCGGAAGGCCTGCCGTGTCACTGTCCGTATCGAGGGCGTCGATGGTCCCGTCGCCATCCGTGTCGATCGACTCTCCGGGGCCAGCGGTCCCATCGTTGTTCGACGTCTCGGTCCCGTCGTCGATACCGTCACCGTCCGAGTCCGTGTTGAGATACTCCGTCCCGAGTGACTCTTCGGTCGCGTCGTCGACACCGTCACCGTCGGAGTCCGTGTCGAGGTAGTTCCCAGTTCCGTCCCCGTCCTGGTCGCTTGCCGTCTCCTGCCGATCGGAGATACCGTCCCCGTCCGAGTCGAGGTCCAGATAGTTCACAAGATCGTCCGTATCGGCGTCGTCATCCGTCTCGGCACTGTCGAGAATCCCGTCGCCGTCCGAATCGTCGTCGCGGTGGTTCGGTATCCCGTCGTTGTCAGCGTCCCGGTCGAGATACGCTGGTGCGCCGGACACCGCCAGATTGGTGTCGCTCTCTGCTCGGTCGGAGATACCGTCGCCGTCACTGTCGGTGTCCTGGAAGTCCTCGATACCATCGTTGTCGGTATCGACGGTCTGCCCACGGTTGGATTCCGCCAAGTCAGAGAGTCCGTCGCCGTCCGCGTCAGTGTCACGGTAGTCGGGAACACCGTTACTGTCGGTGTCGCCACTTCCTTCGGCGCTGTCGGGTATCTGGTCGTCGTCTGAGTCGGAGTCGAGTGCGTCAATCGTGCCGTCTCCGTCAGTGTCGACGGCAGTTCCACCGTCGGTCTCGACGAAGTCGTCGATGCCGTCCCCGTCCGAATCCGTGTCTCGCGGGTTCGTTCCGAGGGTGGACTCCGTACTGTCCAGTAGCCCGTCGCCGTCCGAGTCGTCGTCGCGGTAGTTCGGGGTGCTGTCTCCATCGGGGTCACCAGTCCCCTCCTTCGAGTCGGAGATGCCGTCACCGTCGGTGTCGGTGTCCTTGTAGTCGGGGATACCGTCACCGTCCTGATCGCCTGCCCCCTCGACGCTGTCGACATCGGCACCGCCGTCGGCGTTCGTATCGAGGTAGTTCCCCGCTCCGTCGCCGTCGGCGTCGGCAGCAGTCTCGTCACTGTCGGGGATGGTGTCGCCGTCCGAGTCGAGGTCGAGGAAGTTCGGCGTCCCGTCGTTGTCTTTGTCACCAGCGCCTTCGACCGAGTCAGCGATACCGTCGCCGTCCGAATCGCTGTCGAGATAGTTGTACGTCCCGTCGCCGTCTTCGTCTACCGCGCCCTCGGTTCCGTCGTCGATACCGTCGCCGTCGTTGTCGCTATCGGCGAAGTTCGGGGTCGCGTCCCCGTTGGGGTCGTCGGCCCCTTCTTCGCTGTCCGGAATCCCGTTCCCGTCACTGTCGGTATCCTCGTAGTTCCGATCACCGTCGCCGTCTGCGTCACCGAGTCCTTCAACTCCATTTGAGATCCCATCTCCGTCGTCGTCGGCAGATGGATCGAAACTCCCGCCGATCACACTGTCCGCATCGAGGTAGTTCGGGGTGGTGTCGCCGTCGTCGTCACCCGTCCCCTCCTCGAAATCGTACGCACCGTCGTCGTCGGCATCCCTGTCGAGATAGTTCGGGACGCCATCGCCGTCAGCGTCGCTTCGGCCTTCGGTACCGTCCGGGATGCCGTCGCCGTCACTGTCCGTGTCGAGGTGGTTGAGCACCTCGTCGTTGTCGGCGTCACGGTCGGTGGTGTCGCCGCTTCCGGTCCCGATGTCGTTCACGTACTCGTCGGTATCGCTGATACCGTCGCCGTCGCTGTCGGTATCGAGGTAGTTCGGGGTGCCATCACCGTCGGTGTCGGTCGTCCCTTCGAAACTGTCGTCGAGGCCGTCACCGTCGGCGTCCGTATCTCGGTAGTTCGGTGTCCCGTCGCCGTCCTGATCTGCTGTTCTCTCCGTCGCGTCTGAAATCCCATCACCGTCGGAATCGCTGTCCAGCGCGTCGATGGTCCCATCACTATCGGTGTCGACTGCACTGCCCCCGTTTGTCTCGTCGATATCTACAATCCCGTCGCCGTCAGAATCGTCAGTGGTCGGGTCGGTTCCGAGAGTCGACTCCTCGGCATCCGTAAGGCCGTCTCCGTCCGAATCGTCGTCCAGTGCGTCGATTGTCCCATCGCTGTCACTGTCGACCGCCGCCCCTCCGGGAGCCTCCGTCCCGTCACTGAGGCCATCTCCGTCCGTGTCGCTGTTCTGCTTGTCCGTCCCCAGCGACTCCTCCTCGCTGTTCGTCAACCCGTCGCCGTCAGGGTCCCCGTCTGGGCCGTCCTGATCGTCCACGTCGAGATAGTCTAGGATGCCGTCGCCGTCGTTGTCCCCGTCGCTCCCGATGCTATCTGGCAAGTCCTCGCCGTCGCTGTCGGTATCGAGATAGTTCGGCGTTCCGTCACCGTCTGGGTCTGCGGTTCCCTCGACTGCGTCCGCTCGGAAATCCCCGTCGGAGTCCGTGTCGGCGTAGTTCGGCGTGCCGTCCCCGTCAGGGTCGCCCTGCCCCTCGACACTGTCGTCGATACCGTCCCCGTCAGAATCAGTACTCAAATAGTTCGGCGTTCCGTCGCCGTCTGTGTCGCTGGCCCCCTCGATACTATCGGGAATCCCGTCGCCGTCTGAATCGTCGTCTCTGTAGTTTGCCGTGCCGTCGCTGTCGGTGTCAGCAACCCCTTCCTCGCTGTCGGGAATCCCGTCGCCATCACTGTCGGTATCCTTTGCGTCTATCTTTCCGTCTCCGTCGGTATCGACGCTGTTCCCTCCGTCTGTCTCGGTGTCGTCGGGAATGCCATCGCCGTCGCTGTCACTGTTCTCGGTGTTCGTACCAAGCGATCGTTCCTGGCTGTTGGTCAGACTGTCCCCGTCGAGGTCACCGTCTGGTCCGTCCTCGTCTTTCGGATCGCGGTAATTGGGTGTGCCATCACCGTCGTTGTCGCCAGTTCCCTCGTTCTGGTCGGTCGTCCCATCGCCGTCGCTGTCGGTGTCGAGTGCGTCGATGGTCCCATCCTCGTCAGTGTCGACTGCTTCCCCCGGACCGGTCCCGTCCGGGCGTGTCGTCTCGACGTCGTCGGTGATTCCATCACCGTCAGAGTCGTCACTTCGTGGATCCGTTCCGAGAGTTATCTCGTCTGCGTCGGTAATGCCGTCCCCGTCAGAGTCCGTGTCGCGGTAGTTTGCCGTGCCATCGCCGTCGACATCGCCTGCCCCCTCCATACTGTCAGAGATGCCATCCCCATCGCTGTCCGTGTCGAGGGCATCGATAGTGCCATCGCCGTCAGTGTCTATGGCCATCCCACCATCTGTCTCGACATCGTCTGGTATGCCGTCGCCGTCAGTATCAGAATCGTTCGGATCGGTCCCGATGCTGGTCTCGGTTGCATCGTCCAACCCGTCGCCGTCGCTGTCAGTGGCAGCGACGGCCGTTCCAACAACTGCTCCCGAAAGGACAGCAACTGTGAGCAATATTGTAATAAAAGAAACAATATGGTCGCGAGAACGTATCATACACACCCATTCGGCCACAAGGTATAAAACCACCAGCCAATCAAGACTCGCCCTGCGTTCGCGGTTTTGGCACTGCCAGTTCCGTGAGATTGATCTCCTATTCGTGTTCAACAACATCAAGAAACTCGACAAGACATTATGATCTGACTCCCGTCCCGCATTTTCAATAGAGCAGAACAATCGCCCTTCATGCCTCTCGCGCTGATTAGCAGTGGTGACACTCCTCAGCGAGTGTTGAAGAACAACTGGTCGTGATTATCGCGCTAATCAGATTCAATTCAGTACTCTGCTGTAGGGGTATGTGATCGAGCTGAAGTCTGAATGACCAATCTATATCCGTAATCAAGCGTCGATTGCCCGGGGTCGGACGTAGATGTATTCACAATCCTCGATCTATGCATATTCCGGCCTCCACCGAGCCGGCGATATGCATACATTTTATCGTTGTTAGCTGGGTGGGCCATACCGAATCTGTCTAGCGATTCGGCTTTTTATTACCAATCCTAGCTTGAGTTAGCCGAGGAGAACGGTATTCGGAGTAACCGCATACGTCAGTATATAAATCAGAACTGGCGACGAAAGCCTTCTGCCGAGTCTCGGAAACAATTGGCCGGGTAAGAGAAGGGGGCACAGACAGAGTGGACACCGTTCTCAGCGATACATAACCTCTTGAAGCTGTGGGCGGTCCGGGCAGGAGACGGACAGCCACTCATAGAGATTAGCAGAGCAATCCATAGTTTTGCAGCAGACCTTCTCGGAGGCTGTCAGAAACGGCGTGCGAGATACAGGGCGCATATCCACCACGAAGCAGTACCAAATTCCTCTGGCTGATCCAACCGTTCGTATATCGGGTCCGACATAGGCGGAAAGGTACAAGTTATCAGCCGATTAGGATTTAATGTGCAGAGACGAAAGTTCCTCTCCTCTGTGGGTACAGGTACCGTGATTGGCCTTGCAGGCTGTTCTGGAGGGAATAGCAATGGAGATGCTGGCGAGAGTGGTGCATTAGTTAAATGGGATTATAAGGAATATAGTAAAGTACGATTCCCCTCACAAAGTGAGGGAGTTTATTTTGAGTCAGACGATGATACTCAATATGTTGGTGTTCAATTGAAACTGACGAATGAGATGGATAAGTCTGCTAATTTCATATATGCTGGAACTGCTCCTGAAGTAACTCTCTTTGCTGATGGGGATAATGATGACGTGGCACTTCACAGTAAGAGCGAAATCTCATCTTTACAGAGTGTTAGCGCTGGAGAAACAGTCGGAGCAACACTACTTTACACACCCCCACCAGAAGCGTCCAATTATACTCTTGAGCCATGGGAAAGTGCCGAGCATACATTCGATATTAGCAGGGATGAGGATTTAGAAATTGGGCTTATTGACCTGAGTGATTCGTGAATCCAAGCAAAACGCTCCCTCATTCATCCACACTCTTTTCCAATACTTGTAACACTTCAGCAAAAGGGCGCTTTGCTCGCCTCGCATTCACCAGGGGGTGCGGATATCCATCTTCTCTCTTTCGCGCCTATCACGGAGGATTTTACCGATGTACACACTTCAGAATAGGTCCATTTATTTTCATTGTGCTGGCTACATTTTCCGTATCGGTCACTCCGTTAGTGACAGACACTGAATAGGTAGAATAGACACTGCTGAATACATCCTCTGTATCGGTCACGCTGCTTCTGACAGAGAATGGGTAGATTGATCGAACTCGTGCGAGATACAGCGCGCGCCTCTGGCATACCGGAGGTCTGGGAAACCGCCGGTAACTCGATTCGAGTCAGTACTTATCAGCGATTTTCTCGACCGCGAGTACGAACCGATAGAACAGATACAACGTAAACAGGCCAAGTCCGGTACTAATCGCACCGAGTACTACCAGTCCAGGCGTGATCGCGTCTCCACCATAGACGAATACGTAGCCGAGTGCTGCAATAACAAGGAAGACTATCGCTCCAGCTATCGAAGTCGGGACTTCGAACGCGGATTCGCTCGTTGCCATAGAACATTCATTGAGTTGGAGGGAGTTATAGAGATTGTTTGCTCAAACAACTGATTGAGTAACTGCGGCAAAACTCAATCAGCCCATATCGTAGTAACGTTCCTTAGTCTGTCCATCGATACCATCGTGCAGAACTCATGCTCTATATCTTGCACGCTAATTTCAATCGATCTGTACTCTGTCAGGTGAGAAGGTATGAACTCTTACATTGATCCCTACCAGTGGCAGAGACGATAGCGAGGTAATCCCCATCGGTTGTTGTTTTCTGAAACTCGAATTGTGGCCACTCTGTTTGCTGGTCAACTACGCCCAGTGAGATTCTCGGACAGGCTCTCCAGTACGTTACTTATCCCATTGCCTTCCCAATCCGAGCCTCGGTCGGTTCCGCGAGATACGGTTCAATAGCCGAGTAATCTGACCATCCACCAATGCTCATCATAGTCCGGACATCAACCTGGCGTTCAACGAGGTGATATGTAGCCCAAGAGCGTCGTAGATCGTGAGACGAGACTACCCGCCAGCGTGGTTCATCAAGTTCGTCAGCAAGCGTCTGTGCGATTTCTTTCACCCAACGACGCTGTGGGCGTACTCATATTAACCCACGACTCTGACGGGGAGAGAGAGCGCTCACGGCTGTACTTGTGGACATCGTCTGCCACCGCGTCGGGCATCCAAGCGTCCCGGAGCTTCCGATTTCCGCCCTTCGTGTTCTTCCCGCGCACTTCGCATAGCCATACGTCGCCTTTATCCGAATACCGAAGGTCATCATCGCCTGGGTAGCTCAATTCGGAAGCCCGGAGACTACACCGTCCCATCAGTTGTATCGCAATCTCCCGTTCCCAGCCCTGTTCACCCGCTGTCCGTTCCAGTTGCGTCAGCTCTTCCGGCGAGAGCCAGCACTTCGGCACGTCCGTGGCGTCATCGACGCGGATCATAATCGGATATCAATGGGAATGCGTCTAGTTCTTTCGGTTGTTCCGGACCAATTTCGGGGTTTAGACGGGGCTATCTATTCGAGTAGAGGGAGAAGATATGTTCTAATCAGACTGAAGAGTTCACTCTTCTTTGTTATCCGACGCTGACCCCCCGATATTCGAAATAACGGAAGATAACGTCTCTGTCTCTTGTATCTCTGACAAGTGTTCCTCTTCCAATTTACCGGCCCGTGCGAGGACACCGATTTCGGCCGCTGTTAACCGCTCAGCGTTCCCTTCTTTGAGTCTACGGTAGAGCATCTCTACGTCTGGATCGTAATTGATATTGATATCAACTTCTGCGTCGGTTGCTTTACCGCCCCATCTGCTTGAAGTGTCGAAGTTAGCCCCAACTAATAATCCATCTTCGATGACTTCTTGAAAACGAGGGACATCCCCATCTAAACTCAAATACATGAAGGTCACCATTGAGACGAAACTTTCCGTGACTGTTTCTTCCCCCATTTGCTTGAAAACAAGATCACGTTCTTCCTCGTCAAGCAGTAACCAAAGATAGGTGAAATCCTTGAGAGCGTTTTCGACTCGCTCACGTATCTCTTGTTTTCTGTTGGCCTCCGACTGGGCGTGAGCATAGTGCTTGAGTCCACACAAGTATTCCCGATCGGCCTTGGAGAGGATTCCACGAGGCCGATCGTCCGGAGTAAATAGTGGCTCGGATTCTTTGTCTTCGGCTTGCTCAATGCCCGTAAATAGGTCAGCGAATTCTTCGTCTTTCTCTTCAGACATATGAGTTGATATCCACCTACAGGATACTTCAGACTCACCCGTAATCATTTTATCGGAGCGCTACGACGTTGACATTCGTAATCAGGCAATGACCGACGCAACTGAAACGCGCATTCCGTGCTCACTCGCCACGCGTAGGTTCGTCAAGTCGCAAAAGCGGGGTGGCGAATCTTATGACAGACTACTCCGGAAGATGGTGAAGCAGTACGAACCGGAAGCAGCAGTCTCAACACGGAGATAATGCTATGCAGTTGAATTGCTCGACGTCCACGGCAACTCTCCTTTGGCCAGGAATGCCGGGGACGCCTGAAGCAACGGAACGGACTGAATCAGTCCTTGACCGTGGGCGACACTCCGCAAGCCGCGCACAAAATTGTTTCGGCGTTGTTCGTCGGAAACCGCCTACATCTCGATTCAGTCCGTTCGGATTGGTCGGCGCAACCGACCACTCACGAACGGATGTTTACTAGAGATTTCCACTTTCCCAGGCAATTCGGACACGGAATCGGTATTCGACTAAATCAATCGGATCTACAGGCTCAAAGACAGCTGGAGGTCTCGCAATGAGCGGGAGCTTCCAGCTGGCAATCCGACCACTAGAATGCAACCATGTCAGTGCCAGCTTGCCAAGCTGGAGGACAGGCAAATGAGCTGTTTCCTACAGCTGGGGCGACCGACCAATTCGTCCCGGTCAAGCTGGGTCGAGAGTAACAGATCGGAGGTCGTTAAATGAGCTGTTTCCTACAGCTGGGGCGACCGACCAATTCGCTTCGATCAAGCTGGGTCGAGAGTAACAGATCGGAGGTCGTTAAATGAGCTGTCCTTCCCAGCTTGAGCTGCCGACCGATTCGCTTCAAGAGCGCCGGAACGAGCTGGAAATGCTCGCCGGATCCAAGCTCCCTGTTTCCGATCACGCGGAGCGATTGCTGGAACTATTGGACAAAGAGAGGAAAACCCAATGAGCCAATCAGTCTCTCAAAATAGCACTACGGAGCACGGGATTACTGTCGACCAATTCCCGGAGTTCCCGGACAGCTTCAACAAGCTCGCCCTCAGCTTGAGCGGCCGAGTCGAAAATATCGTCTTCGAATTGGTCGGCAGAAGCTCGGGCATCCCGCGTTGCAGGAGCCCCACAACTGGGGCAGAACCGTTCGTCGGCGCTGAGTACGGTCTGGCAATTCCCACAATTGGTCGGGGCTGGCGGTTCAGCCCCAGCTTCAGCCTCGTCGATAAAGCCCGCCTTGGCCCGGAGTTCTTCGTTACGTTCCCGATCAGTCGTATGATCGTACTTGTCGAGCATTCGATCGTCGGCCCACGCAGCTATGTGCTTGATTTGTTGGGGTGTGTGACCGGTCTTGGAAAGCCGGGTGATAGCGGAATGGCGGAAGTTGTGGGGGTTTACAGGCTTGTCAACGCCACACCGACCTTTACACTCTTGGAGCAGCGCTCGAATTCGATCCTCACTCAGGGCCCCCTCCTGGGGATTGGCTCGATCGTAGCCACGGAAGACGTGCCAGAGAGGAGCTTCGTCTCGTGGATCCGTATGATGTCGATTGATGTACTCTCGAAGCTCGGCCTGGCTATAGAGAATTGGATACCGTTTGTCGGGCGCACCTTTGTGACCTACCCCATTGGGATTGGGCTTGTAATAGGCGCGTTTGGTATCGAGATCATGGATATCGCCGATACGAAGTTGTGCGGCGAGCCCGATTCGGGCACCGGTATCCGCCAAGAATTCGATCAGCGCCTTGTCACGGGGATTAGTCGTGGCTTCTTTGAGATCGGTGATGTCTTTTTGATCAAGCATCGACTGTTCGTCGACACGGCCGGCACGTTGAGACGGAAGTTCGATCTCGTCGGGGAAATCGTAGTCTCCGTAACCGAGTTCCTTGTCCAGCCATCGGAAGAAAACTTTGAGGGCTCTCTTGTAATTGAAGATCCCACTACCGTCAGCGTCCAGACCGTGTCCGCCAGCACTCTTCGGGGCAGTCAGTGTACCGAGGAGCGACCGGACGTCAGCCATCTCCATTTCGACGAGAGGCGTTTCAGCCCGCTTCGAAGCGTTACGAAGGGTGCTCAGATCGGTGATGAGCGTGTTGGGTTTGCAGTTTTGATTACCTTGCCGCTCGAGTCGGACGAACTCCTGGATCGCGTCACGATCTCTATCGGAGATATCGGCTTCTCGGAGGTTCTCCCACTGATTATCGAGCTTCCCGAGGGTGTTATTCGCGTCGTCCACATTAGCCATATTCCTACTAAAAATATGGAAATATTAGGCAGTTTTAGACTTAGATGCGCCAGATGTTCGGCTAGCTGGAATCACACTGTCCCCCAGATTTTATTTGAAAATTCACCGATAGCCTGCGGTATACTATCGCAGCCATTGGAAATGGCAGCACTCTCGATTACGCTGCAGGCATGCGGTCGATGTGTAAGTCGTTTCAATTGCCACTATAGACGCTTACTCTTCGTAACGTATCTGAAACGATTCTCGCGACCTCCCACCCTTTTAATCCCTTAGAGAATTTCCTCGACGACCAGCTCTTCTTCCTCGGAGATTGTGGTTCCGTCCGTCGTGGTGAGCCCCTCTGGCTGGAAAAGCTCCCCATTCAGAAATGGAATGTGCAGCCGGAGTGACCCAGTAACTTCGACGCCGTCGTCGTTTCAAGAGGTCAACCGGTCAAAGAAGACAGTTTGAAGGAACTCCCAGAAATCGTCATGTTCGCGCATGGCGTCGCTGAATATCCGATCTGTCTTCGTAGAGCGCATTTCATTGGAGTCGTTCACCGGGATGACGACGCCACGCTCGACGAGGAAGTAGAGGAAAATCAGGTGGTCGATGAGTCGCTGCGCAGAGAGCAGTTCTGCCTGCTTACTGAGTGTGTATCCACTCTTGGTGGTGAGGGAATCTGCGAGATCTGATCGGTGGTCCCACAGCTCTCGGTAAAATCGGTCAACAGCCTCCTTGTAGTCGAAGAGGGCGTTGATGTCTTCGGAAACCTCTTCTAGTTTATCGAGCTTGCTTTCTGCTGTCGTCCCTGTATGGATGCCGGGATTATAGACGAACTAAAATTTCCCACGGGACGCACGGAAGACTTGCACTCGATGCGTTTCTGGATCGAAAAACCAGACGTACTGCAGTCGGGTTCGGCGTTTCAGTTCCTGGGCAATCTTCTTCGGTGTATCCTGGGGAACATCCGCCATCGAGATCTCGAAGTACGCGATTCGCACAGAGCCCTCGATACTGCAGCGATACTTCACGGCGTGGCCAGCGTCGTACGTCACGGTGTCCGACCTGGATTCTTCGAGGTATCCAGCAGTGACCAGAAACTCGTAGCCATAGCCATCAGTGTCGGTTCTCTGGGGCGTCGCGTCCAACAGTCTCGGATAGCTCCCAGATTCAGTCATTATTTTGATGTCCTATGACCACCGTTACTTCACTTTCTCCGGACGCACTGGATCCTTTCACCGACATTTGAATAATGGTTTGCCATTTTGGTGAGTCTCTGAACTCAGTAGTAGGGTTGGACAGCCCTCGGTCGAATGTGGGATCCGAACGTCCGAGGGTGGTGAGATTATCACGGTTGAAAACCCGGACTATGCCCTTTTTATCCACGAGACGAATTGTCTCTCGATGCGCTCATCGAAGCGGTCGCTCCTCCCGTCTGTCGTCCGACGGAGTTATGCGGCCAGACTCGGGGTCGCGCTGGCGTTTGCGGTGGTGGTGATCGTCGTCTTCGGCGGGGTCATCAGCGCCCAGACGAGCGCCCAACTAGAGGACGACGTCGAGGAAGACCTGACAGTACAGTCTCAAACAGAGGCACAGCAACTCGACACGTGGATACGTTCAATAGAGAGCGACGTTCGGACGACGTCACGATTGCCCGTGTTCGCGAGTGGTGACACCGCTCAGGTGAAAGCAGAGCTTGACGCGATGATCGACGGCGGTGGGGTTCCACAGGATGTCGTGGAAGTTCACTACCTCGACACGGAGTCGATGGAGTTTCTGAGTAGTTCGGCCGACGAGATGATCGGTGTCAATCCCCGCGAGCAAGGCGCGCCGTTCGCCCAGGAACCGCCGAACTTCGACGGGCCGGGTGACGTGATGGTGACCGAACCCTTCCGGGTTCCGATCGTCGATCACCCGATCGTTGCCGTGATCTCGCCTGTCGAGGGGGCCGACGATCGGGCGCTCGTGTACATGATCGACATTTCGGAGCACGCCGAACGGATTAGCGGTGGTGATGGGGACACCTGGACAGTCGTCGTCGACGACCAAGGTCAGTTCGTCGCCCACCCTAACGAGAGCAAACTCCTTTCGACGCACGGTGATGGTAGCGTCGGTGACTCGCTGGCGCCGGGTGCGAGTCGATTCATGGAGGACGGCGAAACGCTCATGGGCATGACCCGGATGGACAGCACCAGCTGGACGGTGATGACACACTCCTCGGCGGAAGATGCCTACGCACTGGCCGGCCAGATTAACGCCGACCTGGTTGCGTTGATCCTCCTGGCGGTGATCAATCTCGGGTTGATCGGCGTCACGATCGGTTCCAACACCGTCACCTCGTTGCGCCGGCTGACCGATCGAGCGGAGACGATGGCCGACGGCGACCTGGAAGTCGATCTGCGGTCGAACCGCGAGGACGAGATTGGGTCGCTCTATCAGTCGTTTGCGGACATGCGCGACTCCTTGCGGACGAATATCGCCGAGGCCGAAAGCGCGAGAGAAAACGCAGAGGAGGCACGCGAGAGCGCCGAACAGGCACGCCGCGAGGCCGAGAGCGAACGTGCGGAGATGGAAGCGATGACTTCCCACCTGACCTCCAAAGCCGGTGAGTACGAGAGGGTCCTCAATCGGGCGGCAGAGGGCGATCTGACCGAGCGAGTCGATCCCCAGAGTGAGAGCGACGCGATGGAGCGTGTCGGCGAGGGGATCAACGCGACCCTCGATTCCCTGGAGTCGATCGTCGCCGACGTCGAATCGTTCTCGGCGGCTGTCCTCGACGCGAGCGACCGGGTCGAGTCGAACGCGACCGAAGTCGACCGCGCGAGCCAGCAAGTGACCGCATCGATCGACGAGATTCTCGACGGGGCGCGTGAACAGAGCGAACGGCTGCACGACGCCTCCGGGGAGATGGAGAACCTCTCGGCGACCGCAGAGGAGGTCGCCTCGTCTGCCCAGGAAGTCGCCGAGACGTCCCAGGCAGCAGCATCGGCGGGCGAGACGGGACGTGAGGCTGCGCAGGAGGCCATCGAGGAGATGAACGCGATCGAGACCGAGACTGAGGCGATGGTCGCGGAGATCAACGCGCTGGACGACGACCTCGACGAGATCACCGACATCATCAAGGTGATCACCGACATCGTTGAGCAGACGAACATGCTGGCGCTGAACGCCTCGATCGAGGCCGCACACGCCGATGGGCAGGGCGACGGCTTCGCGGTCGTCGCCGACGAGATCAAGAGTCTCGCGGAGGAGACCAAAGACGCCGCTGGCGACATCGAACGGCGGATCGAACGAATCCAGTCGCAGGCGGGCGACACCGTCGAGACGATGGAATCGACCAGCCGGCGGATCACCGACGGCGTCGCGACGGTGAAAGAGACCGTCGACGCCTTAGAGGAGATCGTCGAACGGACCGAGGAAGCCGACGCCGGTATTCAGGAAATCGACGACGCGACGGCAGAGCAAGCCCAGACGGCACAGCAAGTGATGCGGATGATCGACGATCTCTCGACGATCAGTCAACAGACGGCCCAGGAAGCAGACACCGTCGCCTCCGCGGCGGGCGAACAGGAACGCTCGATCGCCGAGGTGTCGGATTCGGCCGGCGACCTCCGGGGGCGTGCGGCCGAACTCGAACAGCTACTCGACCGATTCACTGTCGACGGAGCAACTGCTCCCGCTTCGGCCGGCGACACTGCGGCAACTGACGATTAATCATGGCACTGTTCACAATTACGACCTGGTTCGCGCTCGGAACCGCTGGAATGGCACTCGGAACGCTCCTGCTCGCGTGGGGGTACACCCAGCTGACCGAAGAACATCGTTTCGAGTTCCTTGACCTGATCGCCGTCACGGGAATCGCGGCCGTCGCGTACGGACTCATGGCACTCGACGTCGGTGCGATCACGAGCGCACGCGGGGCGACGCTGTACATACCCCGGTACGTCGACTGGCTCCTGACGACACCACTCCACGTGATCTATCTCGGCTGGATTGCCGGCGCAGACCGCCAAACCATCGGGACGATGGCGGCGTTGCAGGCGGCGACGATCGTCTTCGGGTTCTTCGGCGGGATCGTCTCGGCTCCTGTGAACTTCGCATTGTTCGCGCTTGGGAGCCTGGCCTTCGCCGGGGTCGTTCTGTTACTCTTCCGCGAGGTCGTCACGGAGGCCCGCAAGCGTGAGGATCGGCGACTCGCCCTCTTCCGAACGTTACGGAACTTCGTGGTCGTGCTGTGGCTGATCTACCCGGTGATCTGGCTGCTGGGCGGGACCGGATTCGGCGTGATGGACACCGAGACGACGTCGCTGGTGGTCACCTACATCGACGTCGTCGCGAAGGTCGGCTTCGGCCTGATCGCGTTCTCCGGACTGCAGGACATCGCGTTCTTGCAGGCAGACGCAACCGACGTTGACAGCGGCGGGGCACAGGCGGCTGATTAAGGACGATACGGTTTTGCCGATCCGGCGTCTGCGAGCCAACGTGGACGCCGATAGCGAGTTCGTCTTCGAACTGCGGGTCTGCCAGTGGGCCGAACGTGAGTGGCCCCCCGGCCGTGAGCGTCGCCAGCCGCTCATCGTCGCCCGCCAGCTCGGCACGAAGTACCGACGCTGGGATACGATCGTGATCGAGTGTGATCCCGACGGCCTCCGCGACCGATCGAATTTCGGCCCGGAGCGGCTCGATTCCGATCTGCTGGATGTCCTCAGACACGCCCCCGACGAGTGGGCGTGGTACCGCGACGCCCTCCCGGATCCGGGCTATCCGTGGCGATACGTCCGGGAATCGATCCACTGCGCGGCCGACCGCAACGTTCTGAAAACCCGAAAGCGCGGCAATCGCCTGGAGATCAAGCGGAAATGGGCCTATCCAGCGTGGGTAGAGCGGATTGTCGCCATCGAGAACAAACCCGACCTCGACGCCAGCGCGGCCCGCGCGCTCGCCGAGCAGATCGAGCAGGACGTCGCGCTCGCACTGGCAGACGAGATCTGGGTCGCGACCGAGGGTGGCGGCGACCGCCGTCTTCGAGCACTGCTGGAGGATGTCCCTGTCGAGGCAGGGATTCTCGCAGTCGAAGACAACAGTATTGACGCGATCTGGCAGCCCCGGTCGCTGGCCGTCTCCGATCCCGGAACCCTCATCGACGAGCGTCCGTCCGGGGGCGAGCACGACGCTTCAGCTGCTCGATTTTCGTATGCCGACCCAGCGTGGAAACGGGATAAACGCCTCGAAATCGCCGAGCGGGCCTACGAACGCGGGTGGCGATCCTATGCCGACACGATGCGGCCGGACTGTCGGCACTTCGAGCTTCGGGGGACGGAGTCTGGCTTTTTGCCGTACTGTGACGCCAAGGAGTGTCACCAGACCGCGAGCATCTGCAGAGGGGCGTGCGGCGATTTCGAGCCCGAGCCGCCAGTCTGGCGGACCGGTGGCTGGCCGATCGAGGGTGGGCCGGGTGCCGGAATCAAGCGGTTGCTGGATCGACAGCGGCGGCGCGAGCGGCCGGGGTTGGACGCGGCCAAAGATTAATCGAGCTTCGCGACGGTCAGTTCGTCCCGCGCGACGGTGAGCCGGAACGTCGGGACGGTCTTGCGGATACGCTCGACGATACCCTTGTCGACGAGGCTGTGCAGTGCGGAGCGAACCGAATTGACGTCGTACTTGTCGTGGCCGTCGTCTTCGAGGGCGTGCAGGACGGAGACCACACTTTGAGAGTCTTCGTCGGGTTCGGCGAGGACGTCGAGAATGTGGGCCTGGATCGGTGGCACCTGAACGTGGTTCTCTTCGTCGCTTTTCTCGGTAAGCCCAGCTTCTTCGGTGAGCGTGGCGGCTTCGGGTGTCGCACAGATCAGACTGTCCTCGTTGCGGTAGTAGTAGTCTTTCAGTTCGGATTCGAGGAACTGGTGGACCTCACTGCCGCTGTCCATGTCCCAGCGATTCTGGAGTTCGCCGTTTTTCGTCGGCTGGAGCGCGACGATGTCGGCCAGCCGTTGGAGGACCTCCTCGGAGAGTGTCATTGAGAGAAACTACGGACGCGCGGGGTACAATGGTGTTCCGGACTCACTCCAGCGCTGCCAGGGTCTCGGCGACGTCGTCCCAGTGGCTCCCCTTCCAGAAGTGCTGACCGCACTCCCGGCAGCGCCAAACGGCTTCGTAGTCCGGTTCGGGGGCGTACTCGGGCGTCGGCTCTTCTGGCGCGACACGGACGAGTGGCGCGTTACAGGCCCCACAGCGCGACGGGTCGTCCTCGAGTTCGAGCGCAAACCCGGCGTCGCGGAACTCCCGGAGTTGGTCGACCGTGTCGCGGGACTCGATCAGTACGGCCTCGGGCGCTTTCCGTGCGAGCGCGACGTCTCTGGTTACGACGGTTCGACCCTCGGTCTTTGCGAGGGCGACGATCGCATCGTCGTCTTCGACGTCACGACTCAGGGAGTAGGCGGCGTCGTACCCACACATTCGGAGGTACGTCCCGAGTTTCCCAAGCATCGTATCCAGCAGGAGCGCCGGTGCCTGGTCGCTCTCAACGCGTGACTGTTCAACCGTCATTCGAGGAACCTCCTGACGCCTGCTGCATCGCGCGTGTTCAGCACGTCACCCGCTTGCGCCCACCCTCTCCGAGCCGTGTGAACACCGTAGCGGAGCAACTCGTAGCTCGCTGGCCGGTGGGCGTCGGTGTTGATCGCGATGATCGCTCCGGCATCGACGGCTGCCCGGACGGCTTGCCCCCCGAGGTCGAGTCGCTGCGGATTGGCGTTGACCTCCAGCGCCGTTCCCGTGTCTGCCGCAACTCCGGCCAGTCGATCGAACTCGACGGTGAGGCCGGGTCGACGGTTGAGATATCTCCCAGCGGGGTGGCCGACAATATCCACTTCGGGGTGTTCGGCCGCGGCGATCAGCCGGTCGGTGCCGTCCCCGTCGAGGCCTGCGTGTGGTGAGGCGACTACCACGTCCAGAGCCGCGAGCACGTCGTCTGCAACGGAGATCGACCCGTCTGTGTCGATGTTCGCTTCGATGCCGGTGAACACCTCGATATCGGCTTCGGCGGCCGCTTGCTCGACGGCCTCTATCTGCTCGCGGATCTCCTCGTCCTCGATCCCGACCCCACCGACCATTCCTGGCCCGGTCGCGTGATCGGTGATCGCGATGTAGTCGTGACCGAACTCAGCCGCCCCTTCGATCATCTCCGCGATGGTGTTGTTGCCGTCCGACCACTCAGTGTGGAGATGGAGGTCGCCACGCGGATCCTCTTCGGTGAGGAGTTCGGGAAGGTCGTCGTTTGCTGCGGCCTCTATCTCACCCCGGCCTTCGCGCATCTCCGGTGGGATCCACTGGAGATCGAGCGCGTCGTACATCGACTGCTCGGTCTCGCCGGCGACCCGTTCGCCGACGCGCTGGCCAGAATCAGGGTCCTCGACACCGCTGACGTCGAAGACGCCGTACTCGTTCATCTTCAGATCCCGTTCGATCGCCCGGTTTCGCAGGGCGACGTTGTGATCGCGGCTCCCAGTGAAGTACTGGAGCGCGCTGCCGAACTCCGCGGCGGCGACGACCCGGAGATCGACCCGGACCTCGCCCACGCGCAGGCTGGCTTTCGTCTCGCCGCCTTCGATTACGCTGTCGGCCTCCGGCCAGCCGGTGAAGACATCGACGACTGCCTCGCCGTCGTCGCTCCCGACGAGAACGTCTACGTCGCCGATCGTGGGTTTCCAGCGCCGCAGCGACCCGGCGAGTTCGACCGAGTCGACGGCCGACTGGTCAGCGAGATACGCGCGGACGGACTCACCCAGCGGGACGGCCTCGCCGAGCAACTGCCGTTCGTGGGACTCCCGGGCGAAGTCGATCCCATCGAGGATGTTCTGTTCGGTCTTCGCGCCGAAGCCCTTGACGTCCTGAATGTCGCCGGCCTCTGCGGCCGCCTCTAGATCGTCGAGCGTCCGAATATCCAGGGCCTCGTAGAGCGTCCCGACGGTCTTGGGACCGACGCCTTCGACGCTGGTGAGCGCCTCCATCTCCACAGGGAGATCATCACGCAGGCCTTCGAGTTCCTCGATCGTCCCGGTTTCGACGTATTCGACGACTTTTGCGGCGATGGCGTCGCCCACACCGTCGATCTCTCCTATCGCATCTTCGCCCTCTGCGGCGAGTCGCTCGATGGGTTCGGGGTATTCCCGGACGTTCTCGGCCGCCCGGCGATAGGCTCGGGGTTTGTACTCGACGTCCATCGCATCGAGGCGGTCGGCCATCTCTTCGAGCAGGTCAGCGACGGTGTCGTTGTGACTCATAGTGACCCTTGTCCGTCTGTTCCATGTCGACCGCACACGACCGTGCGGTCGTCTCGGTAAATCGGTACACTGGTTGCTATCACTGGAATCGCCCCGCCCGTCCCGTCCCCGAGTCGGCGTCTTCGTGGCCCAGCGCTTTCTGCAGGAACGACATCCAGCGCTTCTGATCGGCGGCCTCCTGGACCTGCTTTTCCTGTTCGAGGTCCGCGGAGCCGAGTGACTCCAGCGCTTCCAGCGCCCGGTCGAGGCCGACGATCGCGTCCGCGAGCTTCCGGCCTTCCTCGTAGGAGATATCGTCCTCTTCGAGGCGCTGGCGGCGTTGCAGTCGCTCTCGCCGGAGGTTTCGCTTGGCGGTCTCGACCCGGTCGCGCTCGCCTGCCGGGACGGTCTCCCGGCGCTTGATCTCGAAGACGAACGACTGGAGGTCGATCGACTCCCCTTGCACGTCGATCTCCTCGGGGATGGCAGCGCCCACCGTCGCGCCCTCCCGATCGACGCGTTCGAGCAGTTGTTTGCGCTGGTATGCTTGCACAGTCTGGCTTGGGGCCCGAACCGAGAAAAATCCACTCGTCCCGGTCGTCTGCTCGGTGGTCGAACAAACACAATCCCTATGGATGGCCGGTCCGAACGCTCGGGCAATGTCGACCTGCGACGAGTGCGGCAAGCAGGAGAACATGCCGTATCACTGCCGCCACTGCGGGGGGACGTTCTGTGCCGAGCACCGTCTGCCCGAGAACCACGACTGTCCCGGGTTAGATAGCTGGAACGACCCCGGTGGCGTCTTCGACAGTGGCTTCGACGACAGCGTGAGTACGTCGAGTTCGAGTAGTTCGGACGGACTGGCTGCCCGTCTGGGGATCAACACGGGCCCGGGAAGCATCTTCAGCTACTTCCGGGGGAACATGACATACGTCTTCCTCGGGCTGATGTGGATCACGTTCTTCGCCCAGCAGGTCTTTCTCAACTTCGTCGTTGGCCTTGATCGGTTCGGGCGAGTGGAGGACCCCGAGATGTTCCGACTCTACGAGTCGATCTTCATACTCTCGGCTGAGCATCCAGAGTACGTCTGGACGTGGTTCACGTCGATTTTCTCCCACAGTACGGCCACCCTCTGGCACATCGCCGGCAACAGCATCTGGATCTTCTTCTTCGGCCGGATCGTCGAGAAGTACATCGGATCCCGCGATTTCACACTCCTGTTTCTCGCCAGCGGTGCGCTCGCCGGCCTGGGACAGATCGTGATCGGGATTATCGAGGGGACTGGCGGCGGCGTCCTCGGTGCCAGCGGCGCGGGCCTGGCGATCGGTGGTGTGCTCGTCGTCCTCAATCCCAACCTCCGGGTCTTCATCTGGGGCATCTTGCCGATGCCGATGTGGGCGATTGTGGGCTTTTACGCCGCTTTGAGTGCATTCGGGCTGCTCGGCGTGGGCGTCTCGAACGTCGCCAACGTCGCTCACCTCGTCGGCCTCGCAATCGGAATCGTCTACGGCCAGCGCGTGAAGAACAAGATCAGTACGCCGGGCACACTCCGATTCGGCGGCGGTGGCCCCGGCGGCCCCGGTGGTCCGGGCGGCAGACGTCGCGGCCCATTCTGAGCGATGGAGCCCGTCAAACCCGAGTACGTCCCTGACGCCAGCCGCTCCCGAGAGGAGATGGAAGCCCTCCAGAACGACATCGCCCAGACTGCCGTCTTCGAAGACGACCTCGACTTCGATCCTGCCACTGTTTCGATCGCCGGATCGGGCGGTCAGACGACGCTCACGTCAGGAGCGTCGCCTGTGATCGTCGGCGTCGATCAGGCGTTTCTGGACGACGACCGGGCCGTCAGCGCCATCGTCGCGCTGCAGGATGGTGAGATCATCGAGGAAGTCACCGCCGTCGCCGAGACGGAGATTCCCTACATCCCGGGCCTGTTGAGTTTCCGGGAGGGCAACGCGATCCTCGCGGCCTTCGAGAAACTCTCGGTAACACCAGATCTCGCCGTCGTGGACGGCAGCGGTCGCATCCACTTCCGGCAGGCCGGGTTGGCGACCCACATCGGTGTCACGCTCGATCTACCCGCCGTGGGCGTCGCGAAGAACCTCCTGTGTGGCACGCCTCGCGAGCTGCTCCCCGAGCGGATGGCCGAGGGCGCACGGATCGCGATCGAAGCCGACAGCGACGTGACCGCGCCAGACGGAACCGTCATCGGCTACGCCTTCCAGAGTCGCCAGTACGACTCGGGATCGACGAGTATCAATCCGCTGTACGTGAGTCCCGGTCATCGAATCAGCGCCGAGACGACCGTCGACGTCGTCGAGCGATGCTGCGAGGGCTACAAACTGCCCGAGCCGACGCGGCTGGCCGACAGACGGGCCGACGAAGCGAAAAGCGAGTACGCGTAGCGGGTCGGTCCGTCGAGGCTCACTCGCGTCTGCTGTCGACGTTCGAGAATTCGAAGCGTGCGCCTCCCATCTCGCTGTCGGTGATCGAGAGTCGCCAACCGTGGGCGCTCGCGATGCGCTCGACGATGCTGAGTCCGAATCCAGTCCCGTCACTCTCGGTAGAAAACCCGGGTTCCAGCGCTTTCGAACGGGTCGGCGGTGAGATACCGGGCCCATCGTCGCTGACGTAGAATCCAGCAGGCATGACCCCGACTTCGACAGTGATGTCGGACCCGCCGTCGTCTCGTAGTTCCGTCGCAGGTTCGTCTTCGAGACCGTGCTCGATTGCGTTCCGGAACAGATTCTCCAGGAGGTGTTTCAGGCGCGTCTCGTCGGCGGCCACCTCGAGTCCTTCACACTCGAGAGCGAGCGACGCGTTCTCGGTCACGACCATCTCCCAGGCCTCGTTTGCACAGGGACACAACGGGATATACGATGGATCGCCGACCGGCTCGTCGACGTGGGCGAGGGTGAGCATATTCTCGATGATATCGTTCATTCGCTGATGGGCGGATTCGATCTGCTTGATCGAGGTCTCGATCGATTCGCTCAGCAATTCGACGTGCCCTTGGGCGACTGAGAGCGGATTGCGGAGGTCGTGTGAGACGACGCTTGCGATGTCTTCCATGCCTCTGCTTTCGTGTTCGATTGGCCTTTCGAACGAGCGCGGCTGGAGTTCCCTGGCTACCCACGTCGAGAGCATCTCGAGGAGCATCCGTTCACCCTCGCCGAACGGTTCGGAGCGAGGGTCAGATCCAGCGAAACAGAGCGTCCCGTACGTCTGCCCGTTCGTATCGATCCGAGAACCGATGTAACTCTCGAGTTCGAAGCGTCGATACGCCGGATCCGATTCCCATCCCTCCGTGCGAGCGTGTCTGATCGCCATGAACCCATCCGACTTCTCGACCGTCTTTCGGCAGTATGACTCCGAGAGCGGCGCTGTCTCGTGTGGCTGGAGCAACTCGTGGCTCCCGAAGGCGTATTCGATCGTCTGCGTGTCGGTCGCCCGATCAGTCTGGGACACGAATCCGTACGGGAGCCCGAATTGCTCGGTTTCTCTGTCGAATACTAACTCGAGTTTGGTTGCCAGACTGGCTGCTGGATCCTGGGTAATATCCCAGAGCTCTCGCAAGTGCCTGATCGCCGGATCTGACGGGTCGATCGCGCTAAGAGAGTGTCCCATGGCATTATATGACACAATGGGATGGTCGTGAATAAACGTTCCCTATATAAATCATATACAAATGTCATAAATGTATAAACACTTTTGCCACCGGCTGGGTATTCACGCGAGCCGGTCCCGGGATGTCCGGGAGTACGTCAGTGTGGAGGGTCGAAGCGCCGGACTAGTCAGTCGGTGCAGCCAGCGACACCGCCGGGACGTATATTGCCGGCTGTAACAAACTGAAGGAATTCGCCATCCAGATGGCGAATATCTTTCCGAACTTACAGCCAGCAGTATTACTTACCAGCGCTTCGAGTGGTGGCGTATGGAGAAGACGGTACTGATCACGGGCTGTAGCTCCGGGATCGGGCGCGCGACTGCCGAGGATTTTCTGGACGACGAGTGGACCGTCTACGCGACGGCTCGCGACGAAGACGACCTCGCGGATCTGGCCGAGGCCGGCTGTGAGACGGCCGAACTCGACGTCACGAACGGCCGCGAGGTCGAACGCGTCGTCGATCGAATCGTCGACGAACAGGGGCGACTGGACGTGCTCATCAACAACGCCGGGACGGCACAGTTCGGCCCCGTCGAGGACGTCCCGACCGACGCTCTTGCCGACCAGTTCGACGTCAACGTCTACGGCCCCCACCGGCTGATTCGCGAAGTCCTTCCACACATGCGCGAGCGCGAACGGGGACGGATCATCAACGTCTCGAGCGCCGTGGGCCTGCTCGCGACACCTGGCGAGGGAGTATACAGCAGTTCGAAGTTCGCGCTGGAGGGGCTGAGCGACGCCCTCCGAAACGAGGTCGACCAGTACGGCATCGACGTCGTCCTGGTCGAACCCGGGCCGGTCGCGACCGAGTTCGAGTCCCGCGTTGCTGACTCCCGCGAGCGTCTCGATCGCTCAGGGGCCTACGAGTCGATCTACAAGATCCAGGACGATCGTGAGTCGATCGAGGCCAGCGAGACGTTCGGGATGCCACCCGAAGCTGTCGCAGCGGTCATCACCGACGCGGCCGTCGTGAGTGACCCCGACGCCCGGTATCCTGTAGGGCGGATCGCGAAAGTCTGTGCACTCGCACGACACCTTCCGGGTCGCTGGCGTGACCGTGTCTGGTCACTGCTGCGCCGGGTCACCTCACTCCGATGATCCGCAATCGGGAGGACCTGACGGAGACGCCTGCTCACGACCTCGCGCTATCGTGTCTCGAAGCCGGGATCAGGGCTGCCCAGCCGGACCGCGTCGTCGCGGACAGAATCTATGTCGAAGACGGTGTGCTCCACGTCGCCGAGGGTCGGTACGACCTCGACGACTACGACGAGATCGTCTTGCTGGGCGGCGGGAAGGCTGCCGACGTCGTCGCACGAGCGCTCGAAGACGTGCTCGACGACCGGATCGATCGCGGACTCGTGGTCACCAACGACCCCGTCGAGACCGACACCGTGGAGGTCGTCGAAGGATCCCATCCAGTGCCCGACGATCAGGCCCGCGAGGGCGCACGCGAGATTCTCGACCGCGCTCGCGAACAGGACGACCGCGTCCTCATGCTGGTCCCGATCACTGGCGGCGGGAGCGCGCTTTTGCCACTTCCTGCGGGCGATCTTCGACTCTCCGATCTCCAGTCGATCACGGAGTCACTGGTCGAGAGTAGCGCGGCCATCGAGGAGATCAACGCCGTCCGGACTCACCTCTCGGCGATCAAAGGCGGCGGCCTCGCGCGTGCAGCCGCGCCGGCGACCGTCGTCGGACTGGTCTTCTCGGATGTTGTCGGTGACGACCCCGGAGTGGTCGCCTCGGGACCAACCGCGTCCGATCAAACGACCTACGAGGACGCTCTTGCCGTGCTCGAGCACTACGATGTCGACGCGCCCGGGCCGGTCATCGGCCACCTCGAAGCGGGTGTCGCGGGAGAGCACGACGAAACACCCGACGAGGAGCCGGACCACGTCGATAACTACGTTCTCGCGACGGCCTGGACGGCGTTGGCGGCCGCCCGCGACGTAGTCGAAGACACCGATTACGACTCTCTCGTCCTCTCCTCACGAGTCAGAGGCGAGTCGACCGAGGCAGCACTGAGTCAGGTCGCGATCGCCGAGGAGTGTCGCGAGACCGGCCATCCGATCGAGTCGCCGGCAGTCCTCCTCTCCGGAGGGGAGACGACAGTGACGCTCCTCGGAAACGGCGACGGTGGCCCGAACATGGAGTTCGCGCTCCGGGCAGGTATCGAGTCCGCGCCGGGCGTCGTCTGTGCGAGCGTCGATACCGACGGATCGGACGGTGGCACTGGCTACGCTGGTGCAATCGTGGACAGCGAGACGGTCAGCAATCCGATGGCTGGCCGGGTCGCACTCGTCGAAAACGACGCCGAGCCGTTTCTTGACGATTGCGACGCGTTGATCGAGACTGGATCGACGGGAACCAACGTCAACGATCTGCGCGTGTTCGTGATCGACGAGCCGGACGTCTAGTCCAGACAGGCCGCGACGACTTTCAGGAATTCCTCGCCACGGACTTCGTCGGCGAACAGCGGGACACGCTTGACGTCGTGCCCTCTGAATAGCTCCTGGGAACGCTGGAGGGCCTTCTGCTGGACGTCCCATCGGCGCTTACAGAACTCACAGTGGTCCAGATCGGGCGAGACGAACCAGTCTGCATCCACGTCGGCCACGTCGGCGAGGTCTTCCATCACGCGATTGACGACGATGGTTCCCACTGGGATACCGAATTCGTCCAGCTGAGCGAGCAGTCGCTCGGACTCCATGACGCTGAGTTCCTCGGGGACGAGGACGACACGGAAGTCGGTCTTTGTCGGATCCTGAAGCACGGCTCGAAGCCGCTCGATCCGGCGACTGAGCTCGCGCATGTCGCTGATCCCTTCTTCCATCTGATCGCCCTCGTCGTCGTCGCCGCCGAACATCCCCGAGACCGAGCCCATCATGCCGCTCATCTTCTCTCGGAAGGCGATCAGTCGGCCGATCATCGATTCCATCACATCTGGGAGTTCGAGCAGGCGGAGCGTGTGGCCGGTGGGGGCGGTGTCGATCACGACCCGATCGAAGCGCTCGTCATCGAGATACTGCAAGAGCAGCCGCATCGCTGCAGCCTCATCGGTTCCGGGCATCGAGGAGCCGAAGGGATTGGCCATGTCGTCACCGAGCAGATCAGAGAGCGGGCCGAGACTGTCCTCGACGCCGAGCGGGTTGTCGCCGAAGGCGTTCTCGGGGTCGATCTCGACAGCGTACAGCGGAATCTCCTCGCGAATCTTCGCCGGCTCGCTCGGGATGTCTGTATCGAGTGTGTCCGAAAGGGAGTGGGCCGGGTCGGTCGAGATCACGAGTGTCGCGGTCCCGTCGCGTGCGCTGGCGAGGCCGGTTGCGGCGGCCATCGTCGTTTTTCCAACCCCACCTTTGCCCCCGTAGAGGACGTAATCCGGGGCTTCGACGCCCACTGGAACGGCCTCATCGTCGAACGCTTCGACGGGCTCGACGTCGATGTCAGTCATACTGCAGGCTATCCGGCCCCGACTTGTGTACCCGTCGATCCCCAAAATCAGTCACCTTCGCGACGACCGCGCATTCCGGACGTCTTTAACTTCGCGATGACCGCGCCTCGCGGACGTCTGCTCCATCTCGCAGTTTGTCCTCACAGTAGGGACAGACCCGCGGCCCCTCTGCCGCGCTTTTTTCGGGTGTGAATACCCGAACGTACGCCTCGGTAACGAACTCGCCGCAGTTCTGGCAGGATGGCATCGACTAACACACTCTCAGAGCGCCGTATATGTCTTCTGATGGCGGAAAAATTGTGTGGTGCGTACACGGGCAACAAAACTCGGTAGCGAGCTAGTCGTTCGACAGTCCCAGCGACGTCTCACGCGACCAGTCGGTTTCGTCGATTACGACCAGCTCGTTGTCACTGAAGACGTAGAGGTAGTCGTCGACATAGGCGGCCCGCTGGGGTTGCCCATCCATCGATATGCGAGTCTCTTCGCTGAGTTCACTGTTCGTGTAGTCCACGACGAAGCCGTGGTCGTTCCCCGGCAGGAAGAACACGCCGTGCTTGCGGTCGATGAGGAAGGCATGGTGAGACTCGGCAATGGCCGACCAGCCTGCTCCGGGGTAGTAGGTGTCGTCGATTGTCGGGTCGCTCTTCTCGGAGACATCGAACAGCGTCGCCTTGACCCGGCCGTCTTTCTCGCCGATGCCGAGGACGTGATCCTCGTCGATCGGATGGAGGTACGACGAGTAGCCGGGCAGTTCGAGTTCGCCGAGTTCTTCGGGGTCGGCCGGATCGGAGAGATCGACGACGTGGAAGGGGTCGATCTGACGGAAGGTAACGACGTAAGCGGTGTCACCGACGTAGCGGACGGCGTAGACGCGCTGGTCGACGCCCATCCCCTGCACCGCCCCCTGGCGCTCCAGGGAGTCGGCGTCGAGCGTGTAGAGGTCGTTGACGCTGTCCGTGCCGAACTGGCGCGGGATCGTCGTCGCGATCCGCAGGCTGCCGTTGTGCTCGTCCATCGAGAACTGATTTAGTGGCTCGCCGGGGACCTCTCCGCTGGCCTCGACTGAGAGTCCGTCACTGACGCCGATTCGAGTGATCCCCGTGGTCGTGAGGTTTCGTCGGTGGTCTTCGACGTAGGCCTCGAGCCCTTTCTGGTAGTCACTGCGGCGTTGCTCGCGTTCGTCTTCGGGGACGTTCTGTAGCCACTGCTGAATAGTCGAATCGATCTCGACCTGGGTCGCTCGCGCCGAGAGATTGTACGAGCGGACCTCTCGAACCCGGTCTGCGACCCAATCGGGCGCGCCGACGTACTCCGAGAGGATGGCGTCGCCCAGCAGTTCGCCGCGGGGCGTCCGCTGGGTGTAGGTCACGTACAGGGCGTTGTCGGACATGTAAATCGCCGACCGATCGCGCGTCCCGACGACGCTCACGCTGTCCCCGACAGCGCCGTCGCTGGGATCGAGCGTGTACGCGCTGTAGGTCACGTCGACCGGGATCTGCTGGCGCGGGTGGTAGATCGACGTACAGTCAACCTGTCCACCGGGCCCGCTCAGCGGCACGACCGGACATGGATTCCCGGGCGAGACCGACGAGCTTGTCACGAGATAGATCTGGCCGTCGACGAGCCGCGCGGTCTCGACCGAGCCGTTGATCGATCGCGTCCACGTCCGCTCGGGATCGTTGGAATCGCTCACGTCGTAGCCGACGAGACGCGAGCCCTGAAAGACGACCAGCGAGTCGTTCGACAGTAAGAGGTTTCCACTCTGGTTGATGTCGGCGATCTGTTGCGGTCTGGCGGGATCACTGGAATCGACGACGTGTGTCGAACCCGGTGGCTGCCAGCGTCGTTCGACGTCGCCACGCCGTTCGAGGAACGGCTGGACCCGATACATCGGCCGATCTGCGTAGTAGACGAGGTCGCCGGTCGTCTTGAGTCGATCCGGCTCGTCGATTCCCTGCTCTTGGACGTTCGTCGAGGAGTGTCGAGAAACCGATCCCGAGCCGTCGTTTCCGCTCGCCGCCGAATCTGCCTGGAAAGTCGTCGTCTCGACTGCCAGGTCGAATTGTGTCACAGGCCCACCCCAGAAGCCGCCTGAGTGCGACTGCTGGCCATTCTTGACGTACGACTGGAATTCGCTGGCGCTCTCGAAGGTTTCGATACCACTCTCGGCTGTGTTCGGGCTGTCGTCGGGATCCGTCGGCCCGTCGACGTTGTTCGCCTTCGCTCCGCCGTCGGACAACCCCACCGTCGCGACGCTGGCCCCCACCGCCGAGCCGACGAGCAACGCGACGACGACGATTGCCCCGAGTTTCACGTCTCGCATACACGACCGTGTGTGATCCAGTAGCTAAGTACTCTCGAAGACTCAAACGTCGCTTTCACCTATTGCTCGGCCCAGAACTGCTTGTTCTCATCGATCGGTCCAGAACTGCTCGATCTTTCCCGACAGGAAATCCGGCGTCATCCGGACGAACTCCTGTTGCTCGGCCGGGGAGAGAAAGTCGTGGACACTGTGGCGAACGCCCTCGGAGAAGCGCCGATCCGCGAGGACTCGGACGCCGACTTCCTCGGTGCCCCGGATCACTCGACCGATGGCCTGCCGGGCCCGCCGGACTGCCGGGACAGTCAGGGCGTACTCGAAGGCGTTGTCCTCGCCGAAGGCATCGCCGTATGCTCGTCTAACCGCCTGCACGCGTGGCGAGCCGACGTTCACGAGCGGAATCCCGACGACGGCGGCCGTCGAGAGCTTCGCGCCGTCGTAGTCGACGCCCTCCGTCAGCGTCCCACGCGTGCTCGTGACGATCACCTTGCCCTCGCCGTTGAAGAACTCCTGTTTGAGCGCCTCCGTCGCCTCGTTGCTCGTGCTCTCGTCGACGAGGACTGGCTTCTCGACGGCGTCTCGGAGGTACTCGCCGGCCCAGGCGGCCTCGCGGTAGTTGGGCATCGCGATCAGGACGTTACCCGGAGATCTCGCGACCGTCCGAAGTACGTGGGCGTACTCGTCTCGGGTGTTGGTCCACGCCGACTCCGCCTGTGTCGGGTCGCCACGATTTCTCGCGGTGTAGGGGCTGGCGTCGACGATCCAGCTCGCTCGATTCGATTCCGGGAATCGCAATGGATAGGATCGGGTCTCGACCGGTCGCCCTGGATCGATATCGTCGCTGGACTCATCACTGGACTCGTCCGATTCCTCTCCCGTCCGAAGCGCGTCCAGCCCCGCCACCTTCGTGAATACTGAGAGCGGCGAGAGCGTCGCACTCATCAGCATCCCACCGCCTAGTGCATCGAAGATTTCGCGAAGGGATTCCGTCGGCATACAGTCGAACAGCACGAGTCCTGCAGTGTATTCGCGTTGCCAGCCCTCGACACGCTGATCCTCGGTGGGACTGTGTTCGAGTTCGATCTCTCGCAACCTGGTGGCGTGATCGCGCTCCCACCAACGGGACATGACGACTCCGACCGCGGCACAGACTGGCTGGCGGGCGATTCCCAACTGGTCCATGGTGTCCTCGACTGCCGCACCGACTTTCGGGAGGGTTCGCCAGAGCGATCCGGTGTAGCCCTGGTCAGTCGCCCACTCGGTCAGTTCGTCCGTCTCGACGGTTTCGGGATCCCGAAGCGGGATCTCGATGTCTCGTTCCGGAAGTGTGTCCAGGTCCGCGCGCCAGTCTCTCCCGGCTTCTTCGTCGAGGGCGCGTTCGACCCGGTCGTCCAGCCACCGGATGGCGTCATCGTAGAATTCTTTGGCTTGCTCGACCGCATCGAGGTTGACCTCGTGGCTGGTCAGTCTCGCCTCGACTTGCGCGCGGTGATCGTCGGTCTGGCGGGCCCGCTGGAGGAGCTGGTTGCAGTCGTTTCTGGCCTGGACGAGGGTCTGTCGGCCGACGCGATCAGAGAGCAGGTCCCGGACGCGCCCCTCTAATCTGTGGGCCTCGTCGACGATGACGAAGGTCCGCTCGTCGAGAACGTCGGCCAGTAGCGCCCGCGAGTCGGGGTCGAACAGGTGGTTGTAATTGCCGATGACGACATCAGCGTGGCCGAGAAGGGTGCTCATCGCCCGATGGGGGCAGGTCCCGCGCTCGGTCGCGGCCGGGAGGTAGTCTTCGGCGGTGATGACACACTCCTCGCCGATCGTAAAGTCGACGGGTGAGGCCTTGTTCCGGGCGTACCAGTCGGCCTCGAACGGGCAGTAGATCGGGAGGTCGTCGCCGCCGATGTCCTCAGGTGCCGTGGGCTGGCTCTTGCGATACGGTGAGGTGGCTCCTGCCGTTGCGAGAGCGTTGCCGAGCGCCTGCTGGCCGGGCGCGTCCGCGCGAGCCGCTTTGGCGAGGTCGCTCGCAACCTCGGGGTCCCACCAGATTTCATCCGTCGCGCCGCCGACCGCGCCCTCCGCTGCTGGGGGTTCGCTACCGCCTTCGCCGTCGCTCTCGATCAGGTGGGCGGTGTTCTCCCGGAGATCCTCACAGCGGTTGTGGACGCTCATGTCCGGCGGGAAGACGTCTTCGCGGCCGTATGGACAGAGGTCGCGCTTGCCCACGAGCGAAATTCCGTTCAGCGGTTCTTGGAGGCCACTGTTCAGGGTCCGGAGGTCGTCGACGAACTGCTGGAGTTGCTGTTTGACGGGCGTGACGACGACGACGTTCTCGTAGTGGTCGCCCTCGCGGAGGAGAGTGGCTGCCGCGGTCAGGGCGGCCATCGTCTTGCCGGTCCCGCAGGGGCCTTCCATCGCGAGGTAGCCCTGTCGCTGGGCGACATCGATCGACGCCTCGATAGCGTCGGCCTGGCTCTCGTAGGGCTCGTCGAAGCCGAAGTAGGGTTCCCAGTCGGGATCGGCCATTTCGTACTCTGGGCTGGGTCGGCGTCGCTTTTGAACCTACGGAATCTTCGCTCGTGTGCTGGTGGATTTCCTGCAGATCTCGACACGGGACTCCTCTCGACTCGCTGGCTAGGAAACTGAGTCTCTACCGTGAACAACGCAGGAAACTCCTGGCCTCGCTGGCGGACGCTGAACAGGATATCTTCGCTCACTGAGTTTCGCTCCACGGCTCGCTCCGCTCGCCGTTCCGCATCGAGGGCTCCCGGTGGTCGCTCTCGCACCATTCAGATAGGGGCCTGCTCAGCGACGCTCTTCGCTACGCTCAGCGCCGGCGGGAGGTCGGTTGCACCGACTTCCTATAACGTGGCGGCTCCGCCGCCACGCGAGTCTCGCCCTTCCATCCGCCAGGACCGCTCCGTATAGCAAGCCTGCCCTTCCCCGGGTCGTGGCACGGAGGCCACTCCTGGCCACCGCGGGGCGGTCAGGAAGCGTGTCGCGGCGCGGACGCGCCGCGACCGGGGAGGTGTGGGGCCACGATAATGCGGCGTGGTGACCTGGTGGATGAAAGGGCGAACCTCGCTCGCGCCGACGGGGCGTCGTTGAGCAGGCTCTATCGAGCAAGTGAAACGAGCGAAGATATCATGTTCAACGACCGCGAGCGGGGTGAGGACTTTCGAGAAGGTGTCGTCTCCAGCAGCCGCAGGTACTAGTGGGCGTGATTAGAGCGTTCCCGAACCGGTGTCCACCCTTTAGACAAAGGCACCTAGACATTTTGAGCGCGCCATTCACCGTGCTTGACGCCCAGGAACAGCACGATTGCACCGAAGACAATGGCGGAGGGAGCGACCATCATCAGTGTTGTTTGCAGGGTCATAGGCGTCATCGAGGTCCCGCCGACGCCGATGGCAATCAGTGCGACGAACGCGACAGCCGTGGTGAGCGTGTCAAATTGCATCGCTCTCCCTGAGGACTGTGTCGTCTTGAATGCCAAGCAATCGGCGAACATCGCCGCCTCACTCGAAATAGGCTTCCAGACGTGCCCCAGCCGTCTCGACGCGGTCGGTACACACGGCAAAGCGAATCCACTCCTCGAAGGACTCACCGAAGGCTGCACCGGGCATGCCCGCCACGCCGGCCTCGTCGATCAGTTCGTACACTGCGTCGAACCCGCCGCCGAACTCGGGGAAGCGAGCCATGACGTAGAAGCCGCCGTCCGGATCGGTATACACCGCTCCGATATCGTCGAGCGAATCGGTCAGGCGGTCGATCCGGTCGCGCACCCGTTTGCGAACCTCGGTGTAGTAGCGCGGCGGCGTCGACTCCAGCGCGTGGGCGACGGCGTACTGGGCGGGCCGACTGCCAGTCACGTTCGTCAGCATGTGTCTGGTCCGCGCCCGCTCCCGAAGACTGTCGCCCTCGATGATCACGTACCCGACCCGCAGTCCCGTCACGGCCATCGTCTTGGAAAAGGCGTCGGTGACGATCCGCTGATCGGAGTCGACGTCGAGCGCACTCGCGAATTTCCCGGAGTAGTCGAAGTGATCGTACACCTCGTCACACACCAGCAACGCGTCATAGTCCTCCGCAATCGCCACGAAATCCCGGATCGAGGACTCGGGATACACAGCACCGGTGGGATTGTTCGGCGAATTTACGACGATCACGCTGGTCTCCTCGCTTGCAGCCTCTCGAAGGGCGCTCGGATCGAGTTGCCCATCCGTTTGGGCGGCGACGTAACGCGTCTCCGCACCGATGAAGTTCGCCCGGCCGGCGTAGTAGGGATAGACTGGGTCTGCCAGGAGAATCTCAGAGCCATCGAACGCCTCGAAGCCGCCGGTCATCGCGAGGTGGTTGGCCTCGCCTGCGCCGTTGGTGACGATGACCTGTTCGACCGGAACGCCGCGACGGCGGGCGATCTCCTCGCGAAGCGGACGCAGGCCGACACTGGGCGGGTACTGGTAGTCGTCTGCGGGCGCGTTCGCGTAGGCACGGAGCCCGTCACGGAGCGCGGCCGGCGGATCCCAGTCGGGGCTCCCGCTGACCATATCGACGACGTCCCGATCGGAGCGGGCGGCGTATTGCATCACCCGATAGAACTGGGGCGTCTCGTAGTCCATATCGGCGTTCCGAGAGCGAGCCAGGTCTGTGTTTCCCTCTTGGGTCGAGCCGACAGCGAGGGCCGAGTCAGTTAGTCATCGCCCGGGTCAGCGTCGCAACCTCGCTGTCGCTGAACGCGGAGTAGTACAGCCGGAACTCGTACATTCGACCCTCGAAGTACTGACTCGAACTCTCGAAGTCCCGTCCCAGCCGGAGTTCGCCCATCTCGACCGGCCTGTCGAACGTGTCGCTCGCGACCGGCGTGCCGTCGATGTACAGCGTATATTCGTCAGTCTCTGCGTCGTAGGTCCCGACGAGGACGTATGTTTCGCCGACTTCGAGGGTCGGACCTGACTGGACTGCCTCCCCAGGATACTGAACGGCGTAGCTGGTGGCGAACGGCGGTCCTGTATTTGCGGTTTCGAGAAACCATTCGTTGGAGCCGTAGCGGTGTTCGACGAACTGCTGGACGTTCCCTGTCGATCCCGTGAAACGAACCTTCGTCGCGATGGTGAACTCTTGCACTCCCGTCTCGGTCGTGATGTCAGAGACGTAGACGTGGTCGTCTGTCCCGTCGAACTGGAGATACGATCCGTTAGCATCTGCGTCCCAGGTTGGCTCCAGGCCACCGTCGGTCTCTAGCGAGCCATCGTTGTCGTTTTGCGACCGATCGAGCACTGCCGAGCCGCCCCCCTCCGCGAAGGTGTAGTAGGTGACAAAGTCGCCGACTTCGCTGCGGTCGTCAATCTCCTCTTCGAGCAGAATCGAGCGCTCGCCATCTCGGCTGACGATCGTCACTCGGTCGCCGGGTGCTGTCGGCAGTAAGACCGGCTCGCCGACATCCTCGTGGGCCAGCGTCTGCACGTCCCGACCGTTGAGCTGGACTGTGACTGGCTGGCCGAGCGTCGTCGGCACGAGTTCGAGACCGGCGGAGGTCTGCTCCATGTCGAACGTCGCCTCCGCAGTCGGTGTCCCTGTCCCATCCAGGAACGTGAACGCCAGTGTCGTGACGGTGAGTCCCAGAACGAGCACGACGGCTACGAGCAACAGATTTCCGAGCACGGGCGCGACGCTCCGACGGTCCCCACGAAATCGCATTGGTTGTCGAAGTACTGTTCGGGCACTGTCTATTAGTAGGTACTGTCCAGTTTCTCCCTGTGAACGAACCCGAATGTGTGGGTATTACTCCGAAACACTCTCACTGCGCCACTCCGCAAAGGCGTCCAGCACGTCGTCCTCGTCGAAGCGCTCGATACAGGGCACGTCGTAGGGGTGGAGTTCCTCGACACGATCGACGAGCGCGTCGGACCGGTCAGCGGTCGTCTTCGCCAGCAGAATCACTTCCTCGCCGTCGTGTATCTCCCCGTCCCACCAGTAGGTCGACTCGCAGGTGAAGCGATTGACACACGCCGCCAGTCGCTCCTCGACGAGCGTGCGCGCCAGTTCGGGCGCGGCCTCGGGCGGGGCCGTAATGTAGACCGTCGGCATATTCGAAGGGGCGCTGGCTGGAGAAAAGAAGCTACCGGCTATTCCTCGAAGGGATTGTACGATCCGTTGATGTCCCACTCGTGGAGACAGTGCGGATCGCCGGCGAGTTTGCCGTCGTCGTCTTCACAGATGGCCCAGGTCTCTCGGTCAGTGTCCCAGACGTCTTCGCGCCCACACCGCTCACACGTTCGCGTCGTCGGAGGTACGATCGTCGCCATACCCGAGCGATGGCGGCCCTGGCTCTTGAAGCTCTCGGGTCGGGCGGTATTTGACCCTTCGAACCCAAGCCGCTCTATGGGCTATCACACCTTCGACAGCGACCGAGCGGATCGACTGGAGGACCCGACCCGATTCAAATACGTCTCTATCGACGAACTGCTCGCGCTGTTCGAACCGACTGCCGAATCTGTCGTCGCCGATCTGGGAAGCGGTACCGGCTTCTACACCGACGAGATCGCACCGTACGTTGGCCACCTCCACGCAGTCGACCTCCAGGAAGCGATGCACGAGCAGTATCGCGAGAAGGGCGTCCCGGAGAACGTCGGGCTCGTGACCGCAGAAGTAGCCGACCTCCCGTTCGAGGATGGCGTGCTCGATGGCGTCACCTCGACGATGACCTACCACGAGTTCGCCACCGACGAAGCACTCTCGGAGCTGGCGCGAGTCTGCCGATCCGGCGCGTCCGTTGGAATCGCCGACTGGACTGCCGCGGGTGCGGGCGAGCGCGGTCCGCCTCTCGACGAGCGATTCGACGCCGACGCCGCCGCGAACGCGTTCGAACAGGCCGGATTCGATGTCGAACGTGCCCAGGACCGCCGCGAGACGTTCGTCGTTTCCGCGAAATTTGAATAGCTATTAATTCTTAATATCACCTCCAATAATAGCCAATCGTTTCTACGAAAGCGTTATTTCTGGACGTGTGCTTTGCATATAGTATGACGAGGGTAGATCCGTACACACCGAACGAATCACGATACGAATGCCTCGGCTGTGGCAAGCGCATTTCGGCCGAGGAGGGGTCGGTCACGACGTGTCCGACGTGCGGCAGCGAGATGCAAAATATCGCCGTCCCGCGTGAGTGACGGCGGGAGTGGGCGGGCCGGTGCCGTAGTCCAGCGCTTCCGACAGTCGTAAGAAACCCTGGCCCGCTAACTGAGGTAATGAGCGAGCAAGACGACTCGGAGATGGCTCCTGATGGGCCATCCGAGTCCGCGGGTGCCGCGGCTCCGTCCGCCGACGGCTCTATTCCGCACGCCGAACCACCTGAGGGTGCGGGCAGCGTCGAACTCGTCGGGACGGCGCACATCTCTCCGGAGAGCGTCTCCGAGGTCGAGGAGACAATCGAGGAACGACGGCCCGATATCGTCGCCGTCGAACTCGACGAAGGGCGCTATCGCCAGATGAAAGGCGACACGCCTGAGGATCTCGATGCGAGCGATCTCCTCCACGGGAACACGGTCTTTCAGTTCCTGGCCTACTGGATGCTGAGCTACGTCCAGACTCGAATGGGTGAACGATTCGATATCAAGCCCGGCGCGGACATGATGGCAGCCGTCGAGACCGCCGAAAAGCACGAACTCGGCGTCGCACTGGTCGATCGCGACATCCAGACGACGATCCAGCGGTTCTGGCGCCGACTCTCGAAGCGTGAGAAGTTCACCATGTTCGGCGGCCTGCTGGCCGGGATGGCTGGCACACTCGGTGCTGGGTTGCTGATCGGCTTCTCGCTTGGCCTGTTCGTCGCCTTCGGTGCGGAACTGGTCGCTGGCCCGCTCCTGCTCACGCCCGGGATGGCCGACGCAGTCCCCCTACTCGGCGGGACGCTCGTCACCGTCCTCGACGGTGCACTCGTCGCCGGTGGGATCACCCTCCTGATCGGTCTGCCGATCGCACTCGCACTGGAGTATGCCCTCGACAGCGATACTGACTACGAGGAGTTCGATATCGAGGAACTGACCGATACCGATGTCGTCTCGGCGATGATGGAAGAGTTTCGCCAGTTCTCGCCTGGCGGTGCCGAGGCGCTGATCGACGAACGTGACGCCTTCATCGCCCACCGACTGGTGGCGCTGCGAGAAGCGGGCTACGATGTCGTCGCCGTCGTCGGGGCCGGCCACCGCGAGGGGATCCAGGGGTATCTGGACGATCCCTCGACGCTCCCGCCGATGGAGTCGCTGACGGGCGAACTCAAACAGAAGCGGTTCTCGCTGTACAAAGCCTTTGGCTACCTGTTCACGCTCGGCTTCGCCGTTTTCTTCGCGCTGTTGTTGCTCGGCGGCGCGCAGGAAGGGTGGGTTCTCCGGCTCTTCGCTGCCTGGTTCCTCGTCAACGGGATCGTCGCCGCGGCCCTCGCCAAGCTTGCGGGTGCACACTGGCCGTCCGCACTCGTCGGCGGTGGGATCGCCTGGCTCACGAGCGTCAACCCGTTGCTCGCGCCGGGCTGGTTCGCCGGCTACGTCGAGTTGCGGTACATCGACGTCAACATCGGCGATATCTCGAAACTCAACGACATCATCAGCGACGAGGAGGCCCCGCTGGGTGAGCTCTATACCAGGCTCACCGACGTTCCCCTATTCCGACTGATTGCCATCGTCGCGATGACCAACATCGGAAGCATGATCGCCAGCTACGGATTCGTGTTCGTCGTCTTGCCGTACATGTCTGCAGAGGTCGGCGGCGTGGCCGGAATCGTCGATCTGATGCTCGACGGCGCCGAGAACGGCGCCGAGATTGTCTGGGACGTGATCACGTGATGGACATTCGATTCAGCCAGCGCGAACTCAAAGACCTGGCAATTGCCTGGATAGCTCTCGGCGTCGCGTTCACAGCCTTCTACTACAACCCCGAGATTCGCGCTCTCTTGGTCGGTGTCCGAGCAGACGCAGCACTGGATGTCCTCGCTGCTGGATTCGCGATCAGTATGGCGACCGCTGGCGTCGGATTCCTGCTACACGAACTGGCCCACAAGATCGTCGCGATCCACTACGGACAGGTCGCAGAGTTTCGCGCGGACTACAACATGCTATTTTTGGCTGTGATGGCCGGTCTCGCTGGCTTCCTCTTCGCTGCGCCCGGCGCGGTGTATCACCGCGGATTCGTCACGAAGCGCGAGCAGGGTCTGATTGCGCTGGCCGGCCCCGTGACCAACGTCGGGCTGGTCGGTGTCTTCGGCGTGCTCTGGCTCGCTGGCGGCAGCGTCGGCGGTATCGTCGCCACCGTCGGCTGGCTCGGTGTCATCATCAACGCCCTCCTCGCGGGGTTCAACATGATCCCGTTCGGCCCGCTCGACGGCAAGAAGGTCATGAACTGGAGTCAACCGGTGTGGGTCGCCACGGCAGTGCCGATGATCGGCGGTGCCATCTTCCTCCTCTTCGGCGGAATCACCTTGTAGTCGCCGGGCGTGGATCCGGATATGCCGACTGTTCGACGGGTCCCGGACACCGATCTTGATCGTTACCGACGACTCATCGACTACGCCTTCCACCCCGAGGATGGGCCGCCCGGACCCGACCGGGAGATTCCCGATCGGATCGCCGACCGCTACGGCGTCTACGACGAGGAGGGGCAGTTGCTCGCGACCGGCGCACTCTACGAACTCGAATCACGGCTCCGAGGGGAGTGGGTCACGCTCGGCGGCGTCGCAGCCGTCTCCTCGCCGCCCGAGCATCGTCGAGGTGGGAACGTCCGTCTGCTCTGTCGGGCCATGTTGGAGGAGTGTCGCGACCGTGGAATCGGGATAGCCGCACTCTGGCCGTTCTCACATCCGTTTTACCGCCAGTTCGGCTGGGCTCTCGCGAACAAGTACACTGTCTACGAGGCACCTCCCGAGCAACTCGCCGCGGCCGGCCGGACCGACTGTGGCGACTTCAAGCCTGTCGGACCCGACGACTGGGAGCGACTCGAACAGGTCCAGCGCGCTCACGGTGAGGAGACGACGCTTTCCCGGAAGCGAAGCGAGCAGTGGTGGCGAAAGCGGACGTTCGACCACGGCGACGACACCCCCTGGGCCTACGCCTGGCTCCGTGACGACGAGATCCGTGGCTACGTCGTCTACACGTTCGAGAGTGGGGACGACGGTCGCCGGATTCGCGTCCACGACTTCTCGGCAGCCGACCGCGAGGCACGCCAGCACCTCCTGGGATTGCTCGGCACGCACGACTCACAGGTCGAGACGGTGAAACTCGTTCTCGCCGAGGAGACGACGTTGCTCGACTCAGTCGAAAATCCCGACGACGTCGAGTGTTCGATTCGTGCCGGGCCGATGATTCGCCTTAGCGATGTCCCGGTAGCGCTCGAAGCTTGCCCCTACCCGGACGACGTCGAAACGAACGTCGTCTTCGAGGTCAGCGATCCGCTTTCGGTCGTCGACGATCGCTACGAACTCTCCGTCACCGACGGCTGCGGGACTTGTGAGCAGACCTCTGCCGAGCCGGACGCGACCGTCGACGTCGGCAGGCTCTCTCAGCTGGTGGTCGGCTATCGAGATGTAGACGGCGTTCGAGGTGATGGGCTAGACTGTTCGGAGACAGTCGGAAACCGACTGAAGACGTTGTTCCCGACGACGAAAGTGCGTCTTCGGGAGTTCTTCTAGGCCAGATCGAACGTGATCAGCGGACGCTCGGTCGTCTCGGACTCGCCGAGACCGAGTTCGACCGGCATGCCGATATCAACTTCTTCTTCGTCGGCCTGCACGCGCCCTGTCAGTCGGACGCCGCCGAACTCGGCGATCCCGAGGACGAACGGCACGTCGTCGGCGAAGTCCGGCGTCGGGACGTGCGTGACGTTGTAGGTCAGCAACTCGCCCGAGGTGGGGATATCGACTTCCTCAAGTTCCGACTCTCCACATTCGGGGCAGACTCGCCGCGGCGGCATCGAGTGGTGACCGTCCGGACACTCCAGCGCGTACGGCTCGCCCGCGCCGATCGCTTCGATCGCCTGATCGTAGCCATCGTTCTGGATCTCGTCGCTCATTCTGCCACCTCCAGGACGTGAACAACCGCAGACGCGACGGTGCCACCTGCGTTGTGGGTGAGGCCCACGCTTGCGTCCTCGACGGCCTCACTGTTGACGTGGTCACCGCGGAACAGTTTGGTCATCTCGGTGATCTGGGCGACACCCGTCGCGCCGACAGGGTGGCCCTTGGCCTTGAGCCCGCCCGAGAGGTTTACTGGCAAGCTCCCGTCAGCGGTCGTCTCGCCATCGCGTGCTGCCGTGATCCCCTCGCCTTCCTCGTAGAAGCCCAGACCTTCGAGTGCGAGGACTTCCGCGATGGTGAAGCAATCGTGGACTTCGAGGAAGTCGACGTCGTCGACAGAGATGCCGGCGTCATCGTAGGCTTCCTGGCCGGCGTCGCGGGTCGCGGGCGTCCACACCAGCGAGTCACGCTCTGCCAGCGCGAGGTTGTCCGTGCCCTGCCCCGTGCCGGTAATTGCGACGGGCGTGTCGAGTCCGTTCTCTTCGGCGTACTCCTCGCTCACGAGCAAGGCGGCGGCCGCGCCGTCAGTGATGGGCGAGGAGTCGAACAGGCCCATCGGCATCGCTACGGGCGGGGCGTCGAGCACCTTCTCGACGGAGATCTCGCTCTGGTACTGTGCGAGCGGGTTGTTCGCTGCGTTGGCGTGATTTTTGACCGCGACGTGTGCGAGGTCTTCGCGGTCGCCGCCGTGGACCTCGAAGTAGCGCTGGGCCATCAGGGCGTACGCCCCAGGGAAGGTGATCCCCTGGCGGATCTCCCAGAGGTCGTCGGCGGCCACGGAGAGGCCGCCAGTTGCACCGGCGGTCCCCATGTTATGCATGCGTTCGACACCTGAGACGAGGACGACGTCGGCCTCGCCATTCCGAACGTCCCTGACGCCCTGGCGGACGGCCATCCCGCCCGATGCACAGGCGCTCTCGACTCGTGTGGCGGGGACGTCCAGCCCGATGGCTTTGGCCATCAGTGGACCCATGTGGCCCTGGTTCTCCGAGAGCTCGCCCATGAAGTTCCCGACGTACAGCGCGTCGACGTCCTCACGGTCGATCCCGGCGTCCTCGATAGCGGTACTGCCGGCTTCAGCAAAGAGGTCGCGACCCGTTCGTTCGGGGACGTTCCCGAACGTGGTCATGCCGACCCCGGCGATATGTGGCGGTGACATTAGAGATGTTTCCCTCCGTTCACACTGAGGGTCTGGCCAGTCATATAACTTGAGTCACCGCTAGCGAGGAACCGAACCGCGTCTGCGATCTCCTCTGGCTCGCCAAAGCGGTCGAGTGGGATGTCTTCGAGGATGCCCTCACGGATCTTCCCAGGGACGTCCGCGAGCATGTCTGTCTCGATGAATCCCGGGGCGACGCAGTTGGCCGTCGATCCCTTCGGCGCGAGTTCGCGGGCGATCGTTTTCGTGAAGCCGATGACGCCAGCTTTGCTCGCAGCGTAGTTTGCCTGCCCGAAGTTGCCGGCTTCGCCGACGATCGAAGACATGTTGACGATCCGGCCCTGGTCGCTCTCCTTGATATCGTCGTAGAACGCATCCGTACAGTTGTAGACGCCGGTGAGATTGACGTCGATGACCGTCGTCCACTTCTCACGGTCGATATTCTCGAAGCGTCCGTCGAGCGTGATCCCGGCGTTGTTGACCAGCACGTCGGCCTCCCCGAACGCCTCGTGGGTCTGCTCGACCATCGATTCGACCTCCTCGGGTTCGCTGATGTCAGCCTGGACCGTGATGGCGTCGCCAGGCGACTCATCCTCGACGTAGGCCGCGACGTCCGCCGCCTTGGCCTCCGAAGAACGGTAGTTGACGACGACGTTCGCGCCGTGGTCAGCTAGTTCTTTCGCTACCTCTGCCCCGATTCCGCGTGATGCGCCTGTGACGACGCACGTTCGATCTGTGAGTGTCATTGGAAACTCTAAGTCGGTGTTGAACGGTTCTCAGGGCCACGACATTTATCTTTATATCTGTATCACCACCTAAGCGGCCCGAAACTAACGATTTTGGATGGAAAATAAGCTATGTTCGGTGGCGAAGAGACTGGCGAGACATAGAGAAAATCGAAGAACGAGTCGTCAGATTAGGCGTCCGGGCCGGTCCACTTCTTCAGTTCTGCGGAGCTGCCGCCGGAGCCGTCCGACCAGAGGACACGGACTGTGTCTTCAGTGTTGACTCGGTAGTCGACCGAATCACCGGCGTCAATATCACTAGTGGAGTCATACTTTGTTGCAGTGGCGTCCCAAGCCTGGCGATCATTGACACCGCCAGTTATGAACAAGTTCTGCGCCTTGACTGAGTCACCGCTAGTGTGGGTAACTGTGAGATATCCATCTCCTCCTGAGTTGCTCCAAGAATCGGCCGTATTACCAGATGAATCGGCCGTGTAGTCGGTCGCAAAGTTCGCCTGTGGTGCGGTCTGGCTGACCGATTCGCCGAGTCCGAGGACGAACGTGGCGATGACCGCCGCGAGGATGACGGTAATCGCGACCATCAGGATCACGCCGATAACTGGACTCACTGCGTCGTCGTCTGTGAAGAGTTCGCGTACTTTCATGATTGGGGGTGTAGTCCACGCGACGCGGGCCCGCCACATGGGGTGGTGGCCCTGTCGTCGGTCCCGACGTTCGCGTGTTCTATCGAATAGTCGTGTCCCTCGAATATAAAGGGTCGTCCCTAATTAGCAGATTTGAAAATAGCAGCGTCGCCGGAAGGGACAATTATTTGACGGTCTAAGTATCGTGAATTCAGCAGTGCCGGCTCACAGCAACACGACCAATCCGATAGCGACGACAATCGCCAAGACGAGGACGCTGGTCCCGATCCCGGCTCGAAGTGACGGTGGCTCCTCGCTGTCGGAAGAGACCAGATCGATGGCCTCGCGGGGCTGTTCGACGACCCATACTATCGTCGACGCTGTCGTGACCACGAGTCGATCGACTGCGGCGTAGAGTTCGGTCACGCCTACGACGACGCCGCGCGTACCGTAGAAGACGAGAGGATTGTACAGACGGTCGACGTCGGGCACCCGGCCGAGTTTCGAGAGCGGCTTTTTCGTCGCGAAAAAGCCCACGAGTCCGATCACTGCCAGGGCGACACCCTCGACGACGTGGTCGACGGTGTAGGTCTTGTAGACGTGATGGACCTCCGCGCTGGAAGTCACGTCGAAGGGCAAGATCGTGAACAGCGTGCTGTCGAATAGCCCGTAGACGATACATAGGACCGCGACGAGCCCCATCGCCGCCGACGTGCCATAGCCCGCGCGCTTGACCTCGCCGTCGTAGCTGCCGTGGAAGAAGGCGTAGTAGCCGAACTTGATGAACGACATGAAGGTTCCGACGCCGCCGAGCAGAAGCATCCACTCTAGCGTCGTGAAGTCGCCGAACGCCAGCGGTCCCTTGGCGAATTCGTAGTGACTTGCCGAGATGACGATCCCTTTGCTGACGAACCCGTTGAACCCGGGGAATCCAGCGATAGATAAGGCCGCGACTGTGAACGCCACAGTCGTGATGGGCATCTTCCGTGCGAGGCCGCCGAGTTTCTTCAGGTCTTCCTCGCCGGTGCGGTAGATGACCATCCCGGCGGTCATGAACAGGAGACTCTTGTAGAGGATGTGGTTGAAGACGTGCGCGAACGCGCCGGACTGGGCGAGTGCGCCGCCGATCCCGACGCCAGCGATCATGTAGCCGACCTGTGATTGAATGTGATAGGACAGTAACCGGCGCATATCGTTCTGCAACAGGGCGAAGATCACGCCGAAGACCGCCATCGCGCCGCCCATGTAGGCAATTGCCTCGTGACCGTTCGGGAACGCCCGGTACATCCCGTAGACGCCGGTCTTGGTCGTGAACACACAGAGGAAGACGCTCGCGGCGATGTGCGGGCGCGGGTAGGTGTCTGGCAGCCAGGTGTGCAGGCCGACGAACCCGACGTTGACGCCGATTCCGACCGCCGCCAGCGCCTGCGGAAGGCCGGCGGTGATCCCTGCTGTCTCAGGGCCGCCGGCCGCGGCGAACAGGAAGGTCCCCACTTCGACGTAGTGGCCCAGAATGCCGGCCATCAGCAGAGTTCCGCCGAGGCCGTGCAGTAGTGCGTACCGGTAGCCAGCCCGGACGGCTTTGCCGCCGTAGTGCCACACCAGCAGTGTCGAAGTGACGGCCATCAGCTCCCAGAAAAAGAGCAGCGTGAGCCAGTCACCCGCGAAGACCGCCCCGAAGCTGGTCGCGACGTACGACAGCGCGAACCCGGTCTGAATTGGCTCGGCTTCGGTGTAGTAGGAGTAGACGACTGCGACGGTGGCGATCAGCCCGAAGATGAGTCCCATCAGTCGCGAGAAGTCGTCGACGTGTATCAGCGCCGTCTCGAACCCGAGGAACTGCAGGTCCGTGAGATACGTACCGTCCGGGACGACGATAGCCCACGCGAGCGCGCCAGCGGACGCAACTGCGCCGAGCGCGTGGCCGATCTTTCGCGGGAGTTTCGCGACGGCGAAGGCAACCGCGAGCAGGACGACGGCAGGGGGCACAGTTGTCAGCCAGGACATCAGAGCATCACCCCGGGGAGGTTCTCGACGACTTGCCGGACGATCCGCAGGAAGACCGCTCCAGCGGGGACGACTCCCAGTAGCAGCGAGCCAGTCGCGGTCGCCATGATCGGGCCGAGCATGAACCACGTACTCTCGCCACCGCGCCACCCACGATCGTCCCAGCCACCTTCGGGCGGACCACCGTGATGTTCATCGCCCTCGTGGCGCTTTCCGAGGTGGTCGACGTGGGTCGGATCAGGGATGTCCTCGTCGCCCTGATCAGTCCCGGCTTCGACGTTTTCGTCTTTGCCGCCGTCAGTGCGAGCGGACACATTGTCACCCGCGGCGAAGCGGCCGCCTAGCGGGCCCGAGACGAGGGGTTTCTCGTCGTGGTCTTCGGGCGATTCGAAGAAGGCCTGGTAGACGATCGGCCAGAAATACGCGATGTTGAGCACGCCCGAGACGAGCAACGCGGCGGCGAATATCAACTGGTCGCCCTCCAGTGCACCGATCACGAGATACCACTTGCTGACGAACCCGGCCACCAGCGGAATACCGGCCATCCCGGCCGCAGCGACGGCGAAGGCAGCCATCGTCAGTGGCATGCGTCTCCCGATCCCGGCCATGTCGGAGATATCGTCAGTATGGGTCTCGACGTGGATCGCGCCCGCACAGAAGAACAGTGTGAGCTTCATGAACGCGTGAGCAGGGATGTGCAGGAGGCCACCGATCAGGGCGTTTCCTTCCAGCAGCGCGAGTCCGAGGACGATATAGGAGAGCTGGCTGACTGTCGAGAACGCCAGGCGACGCTTGAGGTTGTCCTGGCGAAGCGCGATGACACTCGCTGTGACGAGCGTGAACGCTGCGATCGCTGCCAGCGGCAGCCCCATGCCAATCTCGGCGACGCCATCAGTTCCGTAGACGTCCAGCACGACGCGAGCGACGCCGAAGACACCGCTCTTGACGACCGCGACGGCGTGAAGCAGCCCCGAGACGGGCGTCGGCGCGACCATCGCGTCGGGCAGCCAGGAGTGTACCGGCATCAGTCCAGCCTTGACACCGAAGCCACCCGCGAGCAGGACGAACGCCGTGCGGGCCCACAGCGGGTCAGCAGTCGCCAGCCCGTCGATGCCGCCGTGGGCAAAGGTGGTCGTCCCGGTCAGCCAGAAGACGATCGCTGTGCCGCCGAGCACCGCGATGCCGCCACCGAAGGTGTAGGCGAGGTACTTCCGGCCGGCAGCGCGGGCCTGGTCGGTCTCGTCGTGGGTGACCAGCGGGTACGTCGCTACGGTCAGTAGTTCGTAGAAGACGAAGAGAGTGAGAAGGTTCTCCGCGAAAGCGACACCCATCACCGTCGCGAGGCTGGCCGCGAACGAGGCGAAGTAGCGCGTCTGGGCGTGTTCGTCCAGCCCGCGCATGTACCCGATACTGTACAGACTGGTGACGATCCAGAGGAGACTCGCCAGCACGGCGAACAGAACCCCGAGTGCGTCAGCCCGGAAGGCGAACTCGATTCCAGCGGCGAACTCGCCAAACGAGAAGACGTACTCTTCGCCTTCGAGCACGCCGGGGACGAGACTCGCCACGATCGCGAATTTCGTGAGGGCGACGACCAGTGTCACGCCTTCCCTGAGGTTGGGGCGCGAGCGAAGCATCAGGATCAGCGGGATGGCCAACGCCGAGACGAGTATCGCCAACAGCGGTCTGATGTCAGTCATGGTTAGAGTAACTGGGGAAGTGTCTCAGTCAAAGTCGGTTCGTAGACCGGTACAGCGACAGCGAGCCCGACCGCGAGTATCACAGCAGCGACGACGACGCCTTTCATGCCGAGTGAGACCTCGCCGCTCCCGTCGGCCAGCGGCTGGTCGGCCTCGGTCGGCTCGGCCTCGGCGAAGTACAGGCGCTCGATCAGTCGAGCAAAGTATGCCAGCGTCAACAGCGTCGATGCCAGCACGACGGCGACGACAGGCCACATCTCGGCTTCGACAGCGCCGATTACGATGTACCACTTGCCGACGAACCCGACAGCGGGCGGGACACCGACCATCGCGACCGCCAGGACGGCGAACCCGCCCGCACCGAGCGGGACGCGGCTACCGAGACCAGCGTACTCCGAGACGGTTGTCGCGCCGGTCTTCCGACGGACGATGCCCGTCGCGGCGAACAGCCCGCCTTTCATGATCGCGTGACCGATCAGGTGGACGGTCGCACCGACGACCGCCAGCGGCGTCGCGATCGCGAAGCCGGCGACGACGAGCCCGAACTGCGAGACAGAGGAGTACGCGAGCATGCGCTGGACGTCAGACTGGGAGACAGCCAGGGCGCTCCCGGCGACGATCGAGATCGACGCGACCGCGAGCAAGCCCCACTGGGCCAGCGGCACAGCGTCGAAGAACTCGACGGTAAAGACCGACAGCATCAGACGAGCCAGTGCGTAAGCCGACACCGTCGAAACGAGCGCGGAGATAAGGGCACTCACCGTGTCCGGCGAACGCGAGTAGGCGTCAGGCTGCCAGGTGTGGACCGGGAACAGCGCGACTTTGACCGCGAGGCCGCCGGCGATCAGCCCGAACGCCGTCACGATCAGTGTCGAGTCATATCCGGCCATCTCGGGGATCTTCTCGGCGAGATCTGCCATGTTCAGCGTCCCGGTCGCCGCGAGCAGGTAGCCCACGCCCAGGAGGTACAACGACGCACCGATCGTCCCGAGCAGGAGGTACTTCAGTGCGGCCACGGCGGAGCTGCCCTCTCGACCAGTCGCGACCAGCCCGTAGGCGGCCAGGCCCGTGATCTCCAGGAAGACGTAGAGGTTGAACACGTCTCCGGTGACGGTCATCCCGGTGAGCCCGGCCACGAGCAGGAGGTACTGCGCGTAAAATGCGTTCGAGCGCGGCTGGGCCCGCCGGGCGTACGCGAGTAGACCGAACGACGTAACGCCGATCAGTGCGACCACGACGGCTGAGAGGCCATCGACGGCGAGCTCGATCCCATAGGGAGCCTCGAATCCAGCCAGCACCGTCGTGACGACGCCCTCGGTGTGGACGTGCACGAGAAGCCAGCCCGCGAGTGCGGTGTGAATCCCGAGTCCGAGGACGGCAATCGGCCAACCGGCCCGGTCGGTCAGCATACTCGCCACGATCGGGAGTGCCGCCGCGACGATCGGCGCGACTACCAGCAGGACGGGTGCGTGTTCAATCATGGTTCAGCTCCTCGATCGTCGATTCGTTGAGCGTCCCGTACTCCGCGTAGATCCGGATGATCAGCGCCAGGGCGACCGCGGTCAGCGCGACCCCGACGACGATCGCCGTGAGGATCAGGACGTGGGGCAACGGGCTGACGTGTGCGCCGGCCTCGACGTCCTTGCCGACGATCGGGGCCGAAGCGCCGTCGACGTAGGCCAGCGAGATGAAAAACAGGAAGATTCCCGTCTGGAAGATGTTCATCCCGATGACCTTCTTCACGAGGTTCTCGCTCTCGATGAGCATGTACAATCCGATCCCCAGCAACAGCATCGTGGCGTAGTAGTTGTACCGCGTCAGTAGTAGGTCGATCACGATTCATCACCCTCCGGTTCGTCCATCGCGTGGCCGAAGCCAGCTGCGAGCAGGAAGAACAGGCCGACAGCGATCGAGGCGACGATCGCGCCGATTCCGAGTTCGACCAGCTCCATCCCGTACTTGCTCGCCTTCTTGATCGGATACAGCGGATACTCCAGGAAGACGCCGCCGAGTGCGATCGAACCCAGACCGATCGCGACGAAGGTCAACACGCCGAGTGCACCCAGTAGCGCGACCAGGCGGGCATCCGCCCAGTCGCGGGTCGTGTCGATCCCGTAGGCAAAGGCGAGCATCATCACGACAGCGCCCGCGACGACCCCGCCCTGGAAGCCGCCGCCGGGCGTGTCCGCGCCGTGGAACATGATGAACAGCCCGAACGTGAGGACGAACGGTGCGATCACGCGTACGGTCGTCATGATGACCGTACTCTCGACGTACAGGCCCGGCGACTCCTGTCGCTCGCGGCCCTGATCGCTGTCGGCGCTCATGCGAACACCTCCCGTCTGAGGACACCCAGCGCGACTGCGCCCGCAGCGAAGACGACGACTGCCTCACCGAGCGTGTCGAACCCGCGGTAGGCCGCCAGCACCGCTGTCACGGCGTTTTTGACCTGCGTCTCCTTGTAGGCGTGCTCCAGATAATACGTGGTTACTTCGCCGGTCGACACGGGCGCTGAACTGCCGATCTCCGGAAGTGCCGGCACGGTCGCGGCCATCACGACGACGAACGCGCCGACGCCGAGCACCGTTCGCAGACGGATCGACTCGAAGAACTGGTCGTGACTCGGCCGGACCGTATTCGACAGCGCGAGGAGGAACAGGATCGTCATGATCCCGGCTCCGACGGCAGCTTCGGTCAGTCCAACGTCAGGTGCGTGCAGGACGACCCAGATGACCGAAACACCGAGGCTGTAGGCGGCGAACGCGATTACCGACGCCAGGACGTCCTTGAGGACGGCCGCCCCGAGCGCACAGCCCAAGACGAACGCCAGCAGGACGCCCTCGATCATCGTTGCGCTCATCGATCTCCCTCCGAATCGTGCGTCTGAGTCATTCGTCTCCCTCCGAGTCGCGTGTCCACGGTTCGATACCCTGATCCTCGGCGGCCCGGGTGACCGCGTGGGCGGCCGTCGGACTCGTCAGGAACAGGAACAACAGCAGGAGCAACACTTTGATCGTCGCGATTTCCGACTGCAGTGCGATGGCAACGGCTGCCAGTGACAACACCGAGCCGAGTGTGTCGCTCTTGGAGGCTGCGTGCGACCGCGTGTAGACGTCTGGCAGCCGAACCAGTCCCACGGCGGCGACGAACCCGAAGAACACGCCACCGGCCGCCAGCGCAACGGCGAGCCATTCCAGCGGCGTCACAGGACGTCCCCCCGTTCGACCGAGAACTTCGAGAACGCGATGGCCAGCAGGAAGTTCAGCAGGCCATAGACCAGCGCGATGTCGAGGTAGACTGGTTCGTCGAGCACCGCTGCGAGCAGCGCGATCACGATGACCGTGTTCGTCCCGACGACGCTGGTCGCGATGACGCGATCAGGTCCCGTCGGACCGGCGTAGACCCGGTAGAGACCAACGATCGCGAAGACGACGAAGGCGACTGCAGCCGCCAGCAACACAGTCTCGAGTTCAGTCATCAGTCTGGACCTCCGTCTCAGGTTCGGTCGTTCCTGCGTCTGTGGCGTCTACATCGTCGGCATAATCCCCACGCTCACGCGGCGACGGAATTCTCGCGCCACTGCGGCCGTAGAAGACGAACCGGACTGCCCTCTCCAGGCCGCCCGCTGAGAGATCGTCTCGCGAGGACCCAGTCAGCGAATGCACGAGGAATGTCCGCTGGGAGACCGTTACACTGAGCGTTCCTGGCGTGAGCGTGATGCTGTTAGCCAGCGTCGTGATCGGCACGTCACCCCACAGCGCCGCCCGAAGCTCGACCATCTTCGGGTCGATGGGGAGCGATGGATGCAGGATGACGTACGCCATCGTGACGTTTGCCTTGGCGATCTCCCACAACAGGTAGACCGTGTACAGTGGCATCCGAACGAGTTGGCGCAGGGCCCGACCGAACGACGGCGTCCGCCTGAACGCGACCGGCGTCAACAAGAGCGAGACAAGCCCGGCCGTGATCGCGCCGGTGATCAGATCGAACAGCACCAGCGAGCCGATCGAGAGATAGAAGCCAAACGAGATAGCGAAAATCGCGAAGTACCGGGGCAGCGTGGCTGCCCGGGATAGAGCGGGTTGTCTGGCCTCTCGCTCGACCGGCGCCTGTTCGACGTCGATGTCGCTCGCGCGCAGGCGGGACTCGATCGGTGCGAGTAGCGGGATCGTCCCTTCGGGGTTGTACTCCGGATCCATGACGACGCGGCCGAGGTCGTGGTTCGAGGCGTACTCCAGCAGGACGTTGGCGTAATCGTCGGGGCTGAAGAGGTACTGATCCTGCCCGACGATGGCCGTCTCGACCGTCACGCCGTCCGGGATCTCCTCGCCGAAGTCCTCGGTGAGCCACGCGTCGATCAACTCCCGGAGTCTATCGCGGTCTTGCTCGGACTCCTCTGGGGTCGCGCCCATGACCGAGATCGACACGAAGTGTAGTTCGACCGCCTGACCGTCTTCGATGGCGTCGCTGGCCTGTCGAACGACGTACGCGACGGTCTCACGGATCGTCACGGAGTCGTCGACGGGAACCAGTAGCCGATGTGCGGTTGGATGTGTCACGATCGATTTTTCAGAATCGTATCTCCGGTTTTCGCGCTATACGACTGTTATGTGGGGGAAACACCGACGCGTGGATAACTATTACGGGATGGAATGGCTGTCCGTCCCGAAACGAGAAGACAACTGGCAGTTTGCGGCGAGATGATCCGCTATTCGAACACAGCAGCGAGCGTATCCGCGACGGCACCTCCGAGTGCTGCTTTCTCGCCGCGAACTTCCTCTGGATCGCCGGACCCGTCGACCAACAGGGCTCGTGTCTCGTCCTCGCCCATCACGCTGGCGTCGTTAGCGACGACGAACGCCAGATCGACTCGTTCTTGCAACTGTTGCGCCCGTTCGACCATCGCTGCGTCGTCACCGGATGTCTCGGCTTTGAACCCGACCATCTGGAGCTCGGGGTTGGCATCGCGAACGGTATCGAGCAGCTTGGGCACACGCTGTAGTTCGAGTGTCAGCGCCTCCTGGCCGGATCGAATCTTTTCCTGAACTGTGTCGACCGTGTAGTCGCTGATGGCCGCCGCGGAGACGAGCGCGTCGGCCTCGGAGACGGTGTCTTCGACCGCAGCCAGCATCTCCGCGGCGCTCTCGCAGGGCTCGACAGTCGCGTAGGGCACGTCCGGACCGTCGTGGACGAGTGTGACGTCGGCACCGCGGACGTAGCACGCACGAGCGACTTCTCGGCCGGTTGCGCCCGAGGCCCGGTTCGATAGCGTCCGGATCGGATCGATCGATTCGGTCGTCGCGCCGCTGGTGACGACGACGTGCTCGCCAGCGAGTGGCTGGTCGTCGACGGCTCGAGCCACATCGGAGGTGATGGCCTCGTCGCTGGCGATCTTGGCCTTGCCCTCTTCGACTCGGGGGTCGACGAAGCCGACACCCCACGATTCGAGTGTCTCGATGGATTCGAGCACGCCCGGATGGTCGTACATCGGCTCGTGCATCGCGGGCGCGACGACAACTGGAACATCCGCCCCGAGCGCTGTCGTCGCGCAGGTCGTCACAGGCGTGTCGTCGATCGCACCGGCCATCTTGCCGACGGTGTTGGCGGTCGCTGGCGCGATCAAGAGCACATCGGCCCAGCCGTCGACGCCGCACAGCTCGACGTGTTCGACCGCGCCAGTGAGATCGGTCACGACGTCGTGCTCGGTGGCGAACTCGACGGCCCACGGGTGGATGATGCTCGTCGCAGACTCGGACATGACGGCCCGGACGGTCGCGCCCTGCCGGCGGAGTTCGTGGACGAACTCGACGACGCGAACGGCCGCGATCGACCCCGTCACCCCGAGAGCGACGTTGACTCCCTGAAGCATTCATCCCGACTTCGAGGGGCCGACCTATCAAATCTCCGCCCTCGAGCGAGTCTATAGGTCCGAGAGCCGCGCCAGCTCGTCGTCAGGCAACTCGATAGCCGACGCAGCGACGTTCTGCTTGAGGTGGCTGACGCTTGACGTGCCCGGGATCGGGAGCGTCACCGGTGAGTGCTGGAGCAGCCACGCCAGCGCGATCTGATACCGTGAGGCGTCGTGCGTCTCAGCCACATCGTCGATGACCGCACCCTTCTCGCCGAGGTCGCCTGCCGCGAGCGGGAACCACGGAATGAAACCGATGTCGTACTTCTCACAGGCTTGCAGGACATCCTCGTCCTCGCGATTCGCGATGTTGTACTGGTTTTGGACCGTCGCGATGTCGACGATGTCCCGGGCGGTTTCTAACTGTGCGACAGAGACGTTGCTGAGGCCGACGTAGCGAACCAGTCCCTCGTCTTTCATCTCGGCGAGCGCGTGCACGGAGTCTTCGAAGGGAGTGTCGGGGTCCGGGCGGTGGAACTGATAGAGGTCGATCGTCTCGACGCCGAGGCGATCCCGGCTCGCGAGCACGGCGTTGCGAAGGTAGTCCGGATCGCCGCGCGGTTTCCAGTCGCCGTCGGTGTTCCGAAGGAGCCCGCCCTTTGTCGCGACCACGAGGTCCTCGGGATACGGGGCCAATGCCTCGCGGATAAGTCGCTCGCTCACGCCCGGGCCGTACGAATCGGCAGTGTCGATGAAGTCGACGCCCGCAGCGATGACCTCGTGGAGCACCTGGTGCGCGTTCTCCTCGTCGTCGGGTCGCCCGATGATGTCCTCGCCGGTGATCCGCATGCCTCCATACCCGAGGCGGTGAATCTCGGTCTCGCCGTCCAGTTCGAACGTATCGCTCTGGTTGGTACTTCCCATGTACGACCCCACGCCCGACTCCCTGAAGTCAGTTCGGCCCCACTATGTTGGGTCACCAGACCAGTCTGGGCCCGATAAGAGGGGAGTCATCCGTCACCATCCCGCCAGAGGTACAGACTCGCGTAACTTCGGTAGGGGGCCCAGCGCTCGGAGCGTACCCGCATCTCCGCTCGATCCTCGACGGCCAGGTTCTCGAACAGTCTCGCCATTCCCTTTCGGATGCCCAGATCTCCGACCGGAAACACGTCGGGCCGACCCAGCGAGTAGATTAGTTGCATGTTCGCGGTCCACGGGCCGACACCGGGAATGTCGGTCAATTCTGCCCGCACTGCGTCGTTGCTCATCCCTTCGAAGTACGCACGAGAGTAGTCTTTCTCCTCGAACGCTTCGGCGACATTTTGCACGTATTCGGTCTTCTGTCTGGAGAGACCAGCGTCTCGCAGTAGCTGCTCGTCGGCTCCGAGGAATCCCTGCGGCGTCACCTCGACCGCGTCGAACAGGCGCTCACGCGTGGCTGCGGCCGATTCCATCGACACCTGCTGGCGCAGGATCGAAACGACGAACCGTTCGAAGAAATCCGCCGCTGGCTCCAGGTCGATACGGCCGTGGTGCTCGACCAGCGGGCCGAGATACTCGTCGGATCGGAGCGTGGTGTGTGGTGCGCTGTCGATCTGCATCAGTCGAGACCGCTGTCGTCCTCACAGTAGTTCGCGCCGAGCAGCGCGTCGCCGCCGGTCGTCGGCTCGTCGTCAGTGGCCGTCTCGTCGACCGGCTCCTCGGCCAGTGGGACCTCCTCGCGCTCGATTACGCGGGCCGGATTCCCGCCGACGGTCGCGCCGGCCGGGACGTCTTCGACGACGACTGCGCCGGCACCGACGGTCGCGCCCTCACCGATCGTGACGTCGCCGATCAGCGTCGCATTCGCACCGACGGTGACGCCGTCTTCGAGTGTCGGGTGGCGTTTCTCGCGGCGCATCGAGTTGCCGCCGAGTGTGACGCCGTGGTACATCAGGACGTCGTCGCCGATCACGGCAGTCTCGCCGACGACTGTTCCCATCCCGTGATCGATGAAGAAGCGACGCCCGACCGTCGCTGCCGGGTGAATCTCGACGCCAGTCAGCAAGCGCGTGAGGTGTGAGAGGAGCCGGGCGAGCAGCCCGAAGCCGTTGTCGTGAAGGGTGTGTGCGATGCGGTACAACCAGATAGCGTGCAAGCCGGGATACGTGAGGAGGACTTCGAGCGAACTCACCGCTGCCGGGTCCTTGGCGCGGGCAGTCCGGACGTCCTCGCGAATACGGTCGAACATTGATGATGTGGTGGCAGTAGTTAGCAACGGTACGTGCGAATCGAGAACCTATCGACAGCGACAGCCCTGTTCGGTGGCGGTCGTGTCACTGTCGGTACCCGGGTGGACTGCGGCGGTGCGCAGTTCCTGCATATCCTATCGCTACGGCGGGGACGAACAAAAAATACCGGTTCTGGCTCAGTGGACCAGCCCGATGTAGAGAACGTAGCCGACGAACACAGCCAGGTATGCCGCTGCGAGCCCCTCAGTGACAAGATTGCGGCCCACGAGCGCCAGTACGACGACAACCAGTGGGCCGGCGAGCAGGAGTGCGTCGAAGACCCGGTCGTCTGCACCGGAGTTGATCACCTGTCCGATCAGGGGAATTCGGTCGAGTTTCATCGGTAGGCACCTCCACGCTTGAAGATCGCTCGCAGTAGCACCAGCACGGGGATAATCTCCAGGCGGCCGATCCACATATTGAACAGGAACGTCACTTTTGCGAGGTCAGGCATTGATGTCCCCGTAATTCCGGCAGAGAGGCCGACGTTACCCTGGGCACTCGCGACCTCGAAGACGATGTTTTCGAGCGTGTATACGCCATCCGGCAAGATAAGCAAGAAGACGAACATCGCCACACCGAGGAAGACAAACCACAGCGCCGCGATGATGGCGGCTTCCTCGAATTCTCGCCGGGCCGCAGATTCGTCGAGTCGTCGATCTCCGATCTGCAGGCGACGGACGGCCGATTCGGGGTAGAAGACGTCCGTGATCCGGTGGTAGATCCCCTTGCTCAACGTCGCCAGACGTATCAGCTTGATACCGCCGACAGTCGACCCGGCAGCACCGCCGACGATCATGCCACCGACGACGGTCAACTGTGCCTCGGCGGGCCACGTTCCGAGAGCTACGTTCGCGTGGTTCGTCGAGATATCGCCGGTCGCCGTCTGGAATCCCGCACAGGACATCGCCGAAACGAACTGAAAGAGACCGTATCGTAACGCCTGGAACGCAGAATCGTAGACGCCGCCGAAGTAGACCATCGCCCACAGAATCGCCGACCCGATGGTGAACCCGCCGAGCACCCAGCGAGTCTGCAGGTCGGTGTAGAAGTTCTTCAGATCGCCCCTGAGAATGAGAAAGTGGATCGGAAATGCGATCGACCCGAGCGTCATGATCGGGATCAACGCGAAGTCGATTGCCACGCTGTCGTATGTCGCGATGGAGTTGTCAGTTATCGAGAACCCGCCCGTCGCGAGGCCGGTCATCGCGTGGTTGATCGCGCCCCAGATCGGCATCCCGACCAGCCACAGCAGCGTGATCGAGAGGAACGTAAAGAGGACGAAGATCCACCAGATCGTCCGGACTGTCGAGACGATACTCGGATGGATCTTCTCCGAGCGGGCCTCACTCTCGTAGAGAGTTAGCGACCCGCTCCCGGGGCGAGCGAGAATCGCCGTCGTGAGGACGATCACGCCGACGCCGCCGACCCACTCGATGAACGAACGCCACCACTGCAGTGTCCGCGGGAGGACCGCCTCGTTGTCGGTCATCGTCAGCCCCGTTCCCGTAAACCCACTCATGCTCTCGAACAGCGCGTTGAGTGGATCGGTAAAGGCAGCGAGTGTCGATGTCTGGGCCGGCGCAGCCAGGACAGCGGGATCAAGTTCGACCGTCCAGGCGATCAACAGGAAGGGCAGTGAGCCGAACACCGCGACTATGAACCAGCCTGCAGCTGCGACCATCATGCCGTGGAGTTTCCCCGGGTCGTCGGCATCTGCGAACAGCGTCCGGAGACCGTACCCGATCCCCAGTGGGACGACCGCCGAGACCACCAGCGCAGGGAGAACGTAGAACTCGCTCCAGACAAGCGCGACGAACGCTGTCACCAGTACGAGCCCCCCGAGTGCTTCCAGCATCCGACCAATGTCGCGTCCGACTGTGGCTGCGGTCCCGTTCATGGTATCGTGGGGTTCAGTCGCAGTATCATAATGCGGCTCGAGTCACTCGGATCGATCCCCATAGTGACCGAAGATGTCGGTGATCTCCGGATCTGCACCCACTGCCGAATAGACTGTTAACAGATCGCCTTGCTTGATCGACGTGTTCCCGCGGGGTGTGATCGGCTGGTCTTGGCCTTCGCGTTCGATGGCGACCACGAGCACATCGTTGGTCAGATGACCTGCTTGGGCAGCCTCCTGGAGCGTGAGACCAGCGACTGGCGCCTCCTCGGTGACGGTAATCTCGAAGACTTCTGCCTCTTCACCGATTCGCATATAGTCGACAATCGCAGGCCGAGCGACTGCTCGATAGAGATATTCGGCGATGAGTTCCTGCGGGTTTTGCATCGTGTTGACCCCGATCTGCCGGAAGAGGTTCATGTGTTCGGGGTTGTGAACGACCGAGAGAATTGCCGGGATATCGAAGTCCTTGGCGAGCAGACAGACCATGACGTTCGTCGCGTCCTGATCGGTTGTCGAGATGATCGCGTCGGCACGCTCGGCACCGGCGTCTTCGAGCGTCTCTTTGGTCGTCGCGTCCGCGTTCAACACCAGGCAGTCGAACTCCCCGGCTGTCCTGTCGGCTCGTTCGGGGTCGTTCTCGATGACGACGACCTCGTTACCGGATCGAGTCGCGATATCGATCAGCGGCGTGCCGATGTCGCCAGCACCGACGACGATGAGATACATAGGCGTCGTTCGAAGCGAGTGGGTTGAAAAGCTGTCGGCTTGGTCGTTAACCGAACAGACGCTGCCAGATCGACCGTTTGCGGGCCTGTTCAGCCAGCAAGACCGAACAGTCGACATCGTCTGCAACGTCCATCACGAGCGAGCCCGAGACCAGCCGTTCGAGCAGGCCGCGCTCGGTCGCCCCGATGATGACCATCGTCGAGTCGCGAGCAGCGCCTTCGATTGCTTCCTCCACGTCGCCCGTCGCGGCGATCAATTCAACGTCGTCCAGATCGTGCTCGTCGGCCCAGGATTCGAGGAACGACTGGGCTTCCGCTTCGGTGTCACCGACGTGGAGGAGGCGAATCTCCGAATCGTATTCGGTAGCGAGGAGATTCGCGATCTCGGCGGAGAGGTCCGAATCCGGCCCACCGGCGGTCGGGAGCAGGATCTTCGAGGGATCGAATCCGCGATCCCGAAGGACGAGGAAGTCACAGGGAACGTCCTCCATGACCTCGTCCATCGCACTCTCTGCGCGGCCGGGCGAACCGTGCGAATCCGTCCCCCAGCCCATCACTACGAGGTCAGCCTCGTGGGTCCGGGCGGTGTCGAAGATCTCTTCGAAGGACTCGTGGGAGATGATGGTGCTCGTCTCGACCTCGACCCCGAAGGTCTTTGCGTCGTCGCGGGCCCGATCGAGAAGCGCCTCCGATTCGGTGTCGAGATCCGTGACGTGATCTGCCCCATACTGGAGCGCCGTCTGGTCGGGGACGGTCACGATGTGGACAGCCTCGACACTCCCACCGCGCTGTTTCGCGATCGCACTGGCCAGCGTGATCAGATCAGTCTCGTGCTCGGGGTTGGCCAGCGGGACCATTACCTTGTACTCGCCACCGTCGGGCTGGACCGAAGCCGCGGCCGAGACGGCTGAGTCGGGCATCTCTTCGGAGCGATCGAGGATGTACTGGCTGAGGATCCCCTGTTTGGTCGTTCGCGTGCGGGCGTAGAAGACGTACCACAACACTGCCAGTCCGACGATCGTCGAGCCGAAGATGATCACCGGCGGGTCGATGTAGTAGATCAACGCGAACGAGAGGATTGCACCGAGGATCGGCGTGATGGGGTACAACGGCACGCGGAAGTCCGGCTGGTAATCATCGGGGTCAGCGACTCGCATCACGATCAGCGCGATGTTGAGGAGGCCGTAGATGACCAGGTGGAGGTAGCTTGCCGCGCCCGACAGCAGGATCACAGGGTCCGATCCTTCGATGACGTTTCCGATGACGTCCCCACCGGCGATGAAGAGGAGGATGAGCCCACCGGTTATCGCAATCGATTTGTACGGCGTCGAGAACCGCGGGTGAACCTCGTTGAGGTCCGGAGAGACGATCTTGTCTCGGCCCATGGCGAAGTTAATCCGCGAAGAGGCGAGGATCGAGGCGTTGGCCGAGGAGGCCGTCGCAAGCAGTCCGCCAAACAGCATCGCAACCGCTCCCAGCGGCCCGAGCAGTTGGTCTGCGACCTGTACGACGGCGATCTGGTTCTCGCCGATCCCCTCGATGAACCCGCTCTTGAGCGAGGCGCTCATCACGAACAGCACCAGCGCGTAGATGGCCGTCACCAGTGCCACGCTGCCGATCACGGCCCGGGGAAGATTTTTCCCTGGATTCTTGATCTCCTCGGCGACGCTCGTGATCTGGACGAATCCGAGATACGAGACGAAGATGATCCCAGTCGTCGCGAGCATCGGCGTGTAGCCCTTGTTCGCCGGGAGATTCGACAGGTCGGCCTGCAACGCGCCGACGAAGGTGAACACGGCGAGAATCGCCACGAGGATAATCACGATGATATTCTGGAGGCGACCTGTCTCTTTGGCACCGATGTAGTTGATGCCGACGAAGAAGGCCCCGCCGGCCAACGCGATCAGCGTGACGTACTGGACGGAGAACAGGCCCGATCCGATCGTCCCGGTGACGCCGATGATTCGCTGGATGTACTGCCCGAATCCGACCATGTAGAATGCGCTCGCGAACGCGAGTCCGAGCCAGTTGGCCCACCCGGCGACCGAGCCGAACAGCGGGCCGAGCGCGTGGTTGACGTAGAAGTATGCCCCGCCCGATTTTGGCATCGCCGTCCCGAGTTCGCTGGCCGAGAGTGCGGTGAACATCGCGATGACGCCGCCGACGACGAACGCCGCGACAGCCAGCGAACCGGCCTTCGCGACGGCCTCACCGGGCAGCACGAAGATCCCCGCGCCGATCATCGTCCCGACACCGATGGTCAGCGCGGCGAGCGGGCCGAGGTCCTTGGCGAGTTCCTCGTCCCCGCTACTCATCCTCGACTCCCTCCATGTCGGTCGGTTCCTCTCCACTCATTCCATCCTCGACTGCGCCCCCGTCGTCGGGGAGGACGACGACCGGCAGGTCGGACTCGGTGACGAGTGAGAGCGCGACGTCACCAGTCAACAGCCGGATCCAGCGACTCCCACCGCGTGGCGTGATGACGATACTGCTCGCGCCGACATCGTGGGCCACGTCGAAGATGGCCTCGGCGACGTCCGTCCCGTAGGTGATCTTCGTCTCGACAGACCGTTCCAGTGATTCTTCGAAGACGTCGAAGATCTCTGCTGCCTCTAGTTCGCGCTGTTCGACGCCCGCCTTGTCTATCGCGCCGCCTGCCTTCTCGATCACGTGGACTGTGACGATGTCAGCGGCATCGTATCCCGCGAGTGCGGCCGCTGTGGCTTTCGCGTCTTCGCGACTCGCGACTGGAACGAGGATCTTCTCGAACAGCTCACCCATCGCCGACCCTCCAGAAACGCACACGGAGGGTAGCAAAACGCAGGGCTGGTGACTCTCTCATACCTGTTTGGATTGACCCGACGACCTTAACTCTGGTCAGTCGCCACCCGGCTGGACTGTTCGCACATTGACGTGCTCGCGAGCGGGCGTCGACATCGGGACGGCCGGCAAGTCAGCCGGCCGTCGACAGCGGGACCGCAGGCAGGTCAGCCGGGCGTTGACAGCGGGACGGCCGGCAAGTCAGCCGGCCGTCGACAACTCAGTCGTCTGCAGCTGCTACAGCCCCGTGTTCGATCTCTGTGCCGAGCACATCGAGGAACTGGGCGATCCACTCGGGGTGGTCCGGCCAGGCCTGGGCAGTCACGAGATTGCCGTCTGTGGTCACTTCGTCGACCCACGAACATCCGGCGGCCTCCACCTCGGGCTGGACAGCCGGATACGCGGTCATCTCGTAGCCCTCAAGGACGCCCGCTGCGGCGAGGATCTGCGGGCCGTGACAGATCGACGCGACGGGCTTGTCGTGCTCGAAGAAGTGCCGGACTGCGTCGAGTACCGCCTCGTACCCACGCAGGTACTCAGGGGCGCGGCCTCCAGGAACGACGAGCGCGTCGTAGTCGCTCGGGTCGACATCGGCCATCGTCGCCGTCAACTGGAAGTTGTGGCCGCGCTCTTCGAGATAGGTCTGGTCACCACGGAAGTCGTGGATGGCAGTCTTGATTGTCTCGCCGTCCTCTTTCTCCGGACAGACCGCGTGAACCTCGTGGCCAACTGCCTGTAGCGCCTGGAAGGGCACCATAATCTCGTAGTCTTCCCCGAAATCGCCGACGATCATCAGGATCTGTTTGGACATCGGTAACACACCGTTAGAACCTCCGGCTGGAGAGACCTTAATTGCTAGCCTCGGCAACACGAATACGGCTACGTTTCACACGGGACAGCTGGATCACCCGAACCCACGGACGGCGGCTCCCAGTACTGGGAAGACGAACGCGATAGCCAGCGAGGCCCCGAAGAGCTGCCCCGTCGCGATGGCCTTTCCGAGGACGCCCGCGAACCAGAGCCAGCCCACGAAGACGAGGACAGTGACGCCGCCGAGGTACACACCGAGTACGAGCGCCCGTCGGGTCGAGGACGCCGTCAGCCCGACGAGTGCTCCGCCAGCGACGAGTCCGAGCCAGTGGACCGTCCCCAGTGGAACAGCGAGGACGAACGCGACCAGCGTCACGAGCTCCGACCGCGGGCCGGTCCGCAACCACCCGGCCCACTCACCCGGCGTCATCCCGATCCCTCCACGAATTCGATGTCCGGCTGGCTGCCCGGATCGGTCCAGAGATTCCGGTACTGTCCGAGTCGCCACATTCGTAGGTCGTCGCCGACGTAGTGCTCTGACCAGTAATTCCCGAGGTTCCCGCCCGGCCGGACGCCGATGCCACGGTCGGGCTCGACGATCATCCGCCAGGAACTGCCGGCCTGCGGGCTGGGTTCAGCCCTGAAGTTGAACAGCGTGTAGGGCCCGCCGTCCATGGGATGGCGGGGGTAGTTCAGGAATGCGGCTGCGTCGGTCCCGCCGAACGGGTGGTTGACTCGTAATTGATTCACATCGCCGTAGTCGTCCCAGCCCTCACGCTCGATCTCCGCGTCGGTGGCGTTCATCGCCCGGGCTGCGATATCCGCGCGAGTCTCGACGGGAATCGTCGAGCGATCGTCGAACCATCGACTGTCAGCGGGGAGGCGGGCGAGTGTCCACAGTTTGGGATAGTAGCTCTCGTCGAGCCCGTTGGGGTAGAACTCGTCGCTGAAAGTCATATTGCGGTAGTGAGTGAGCCAGCGGTCGTAGACCAGCGCCGCTCTCGAACCCTTTTTCATCCGATAGTCCCAGCCGTCGAGACGTTCAGTAGCCCGGCGAGCGTCGTCGGACATCTTGCCTGTGGCGTCCAGCGCGATCGGAACGAACTGTTCGGCCGCCAGCGACCGCGTATCTCGCTGCATGTCTTTCATCTCCTCACGGCTGATCTCGCCGTCTGCGAGACTCGATTCGAGCATCTCGTCGACTCGCTGGCCGCGGTAGGAGTCTGCGAAGTGGCTGCTCGTCCCCAGATAGAAATCCAGGTCGTCGGCGACGCGCTGGTTGGCGGTGCCCATCGCTTGGGGATTCTCGATACGGGGCACTCGCTCGTAGTCGACGAAGCCTTCGCCCGTGAGGGTCGATTGTCCGTAGGGTTCGAACCCGCGCCAGGTCCCCTCGCCGGCCGACCCATTGAAGACTTGATCGCCACGGACATTCGTTCCATTGCTCCGGCGGATGGGGTAGGTGCCGGACGGCCGATAGAAGGTCTGGCCGTCGTCGCTCATCGCGACGATGTTCGAGGCGGGCAGATCGAAGTTCCGCAACGCGTCACGGAACTCGCCCATCCCTTCGGCTCTGGAGAAGCCGTAGAACGCCAGCGGCTCGCGCGTCCCCGTCAGTCCCAGCCAGGAGACGGCGACCGTCTGCCCCTCGCGTTCGAGCACCGGCCCGTGGACGGTCTTTCGGATCTCGACGGTCTCGTCAGGACCGTCCCGCACTGTGATCGTCTCGGTCTCGACGGTCGCGTTCTGCCACGTGCCGTCGTGATAGTACTGGTCACCACGCCATTCGTAGCTGTAGACGTCCGTGACGTCCGCGCCGACGTTGGTGATGCCCCAGGCGACATCTTCGTTCTGGCCGATCAATGGCATCGGAACGCCCGGGAAAGCAACGCCGTGAACGCTCGCCTCGGGCCCGGAGAGTTGCATCTCGTACCAGACCGGCGGGGCGAACAGTTGCAGGTGTGGGTCGTTCGCGAGCATCGGCTCGCCCGTGGCCGATCGGTTACCCGAGACGATCCAGTTGTTCGAGCCGATCCCCTGCCCGCGTTCGAACTGTGAGAGGGAATCGTACAGCCCGTCGTAGTCGTCCGCGGACATCCCGGGGCCACGTTCAGACGTGGGATGGTTCGTCGCCGGGCTCGCCGTCCGTCCCTCGCGGGCGAGTTCGAAGACGCTCGAATCGTGATCGAGCTGGTCCGGATAGAGCTCGGTGCTCCCGGGGACCCGATTCTTGACAGTGGCCCGTCGGAGGTCAGAGAACTCCCCGGAGAGGCCCCAGGTGGCACGCTTGCCGACCAGCAGCGTGTCCGCCGGCGTCCATTCGGTCGGTCGGTAGTCGTTCAGTCGAAACTCCATTGGGAGCGTCCCGCGGTCGATGTAGGTGTTGACGCCCGCGGTGTAGGCCCGCAACGGGTCTTCGACCTCGGTGCCCTGAAGGCGGTCCCACTGCGTCTCGGCCGCCCCCTCGAAGTCCATCTGCCGATGGAAGCGATCGCTTTCTACTGTCGCTTCACCGGCAACAATCGAGAGATTCCCTGCCATCTGCCTGCGGAACAGGTCCATCTGGAAGAGTCGATCCCGAGCCTGCGTGTACCCGACTGCAAAGTACAACGCTTCGGTCGAGTCCGCCTCGATATGCGGGACGCCGTTTCGATCGTAGGTCACTGTCGCTGGACCATACGGCGTCTCGACAGTCTGTTCACCGCTGCGATCGACGGTCTCCCAGGCTGTCCCGCTAAATGGCGCGGTCAGCGCAAGCAGGCTGCTTCCGAGGACCGTACCAGTGACGACCAGCAGGAGACAGGCAACCGCAAGCAAGCGCGTGCCCCACGTTGTCATGTATTACCACGCGGGCGACCCGATGAAAAAACTACCGTCAGGGGGTATCGACGCCGGAAAACTCGAACTGCGCGCCGCCGGACGCGCTGTCGCTGACGTCGACTGCCCAGCCGTGGGCGTCGGCGATCTGTTTGACGATCGCCAGCCCCATCCCCGTCCCAGCCGCGTTCGTCGAGTAGCCGAGTTCGAACACCGTCTCGCGGGCGCTGGGATCGATCCCAGGGCCGTCGTCGACGACGAGTACGTGAATCGCGTTCGAGCCCGGAGCGCTCTCGTCCGGCCGTGTCTCGGTAGCCACGTCAATTGTCTACCGTATCGAAGGCACTGAGCAAAGTGTTTTCGTCCTGCTACGCGCGCAGACGCGACTCCCATCGTGGCCCCGCACGCCGCCCGAGCACGATGCCAATCGCCGCCGCCACAGCCGAGACACCGACAGCGACGCCAACTGCGACCGTCGGCGCGGCCGAACTGGCCAGCGACGCGATCAGTACTGGCAGGGCCATCAGTGACAACCCCGCCCCGAACGCCAGGAACAGCGGGGTGTCGAACAGTAACTCGCTCGGCGAGAACCCAGCCACGTAGGCCGTCAGGCCGTAGACGTACACCGCCACCAGCGGGAAGATGACGATACCGACGAGCAGCTCTTCGATCGGCACCCAGACGGCAGCGATCCCGAAGTAGATCAGCCCGGCAGGGAGGACGAGAGCGAGATACGCCCGCCGAATCCCCGCAAAGACCGCCGTGGTCGTCACAGGATAGCGCAGCGTCGCTCGCTCGTCCTCGAACTGGGTGAGCCAAGCGTACGTGGTGAATCCACCCAGGCCGAGCAGTGCGCCGAAGGCGATCCCTCGCTGGGGGTCGATCGCGGTCGCGCTCGACAGTTCCGAGAGCAGGAGCGCAGCGACGCCGAACAGCACGCCCATCGAGAACAGCACTTTCCAGACCGAGCCGCTCGATCGAACGACCGATAGCAGCGCTTTGTGCGTGATTCCGCGTTCGTCGGGCACGGTCCGAGCGAGGCGGTCGATCGGCCCGAGACGCTTGCGGCCCTCCGATTGTTCGACAGGCTTGAACAGCAAGACGCCAGCGATACCGAGGACGGCGACGGGAGCGAACCCGACCGCGGCGGTGGCCAGCGTCGGATCGAGGTAGATCCCGTAGGGAGTCAGCGTGATGGGATCGATACCGCTCGCGACGACGCCACCAGTTACGAGCGCAATCGCACCGAGACCGACGAGTCGATGATGACTCCCGAGGCCGACGAGCGTGAGACTCGATCCGACGCCCAGGGCGAACGAACCCGAGAGTGTGAGCCACAGCAGCCCGACTTGGAGGGTGGTCTGTCCAGCCGCCAGCGCCACCGGCGTGTACGCGAGTGCGACCGGCCCGACGAACAGGATCGAGTAGTACAGCAGGTCCTTGACCAGAAAGATCGTCAGCAGTCGCCGCCAGGTGATCGGGAGCGTTCGGGAACTGAACACCAGCAGCGTCATGTCCCCGAGGACGTCACGCATCGCGTCCCGGCCGACCAGTCCGATGGTCCCGACCTGCAATCCGAAGAAGACGACCAGCGCGTGCAGCCCCGCGACGATCGCACCGTGGCCGGTACCAGTTTCAGAGAGCAGGACGAACCCACCGGCCGCCAGCGCGAGCACCGCCAGCGGGAAAGCGGCGAAGCGGCGACCCCCGAACAGTGTCGATTGCAGTCGCCACTCCTCTTTGAGCATCGCGACGAATATCGTCCGTGTCGGCGTGCTCATCGTCGAATCACCACCGTCGTGACTGGTATCGGAGTGTGCTCATTGCTGGGTCACCGCCGCCGAGTCGGCCCCGACAGTAGAGATGAAGTATTCCAGCAGCGTCTCCCCATCCGCTAATTCTCGTGGGTCGCGCGACGCCAGCAACTCTCCCTCTCGGAGAATCGCCACGTCAGTGCACAGCTCTTCGGCGACGTCCACGAAGTGCGTCGACAGAAAGAGCGTGTTGCCCGCACCACAGTAGTCTCGGAGGTGATCTTTGACTTCCTCCTGGAGGATCGGATCGAGATTGACCAGCGGTTCGTCGATGAAGACGAGCGAGGGCTCGTGAACGAACGCCTGGGCGAGCATGACGCGCTGGCGCTCACCCTCCGAGAGGTTTGTCGCCAGGGTGTCGAGCTTGTGCTCGAAGGACAGTCGATCGGCCCACGTCTCGATTCGGCCGGACACGTCGTCGAGGTCCCGAACGTCACCGACGAATTGCAGGTACTCTCTCGGGGTGAGGAAACTCGGCGGATCCTCGCGCTCGGGGAGGATGCCGATTGCCTCCCGAACTGCGAGGGGCGCTTCGACGGGATCATGGCCGAGAACTGTGGCCGACCCCGAGGTCGGCGTGAGTTGCCCAGTCAGAATCTCGATCGTCGTGGTCTTGCCCGAGCCGTTGGGGCCGAGCAGCCCGAACAATTCTCCATCGTCGACTGTGAGTGAGAGGTCTTCGAGCGCCGTCACCTCTCCATACTGTTTGGTCAGCCCGTCAGTCTCGATAGCGATCATCGTCGCCTCCTGTCTCTGTGGCCGGGAACGACAACGAGTGTCACGTTCGACAATTCCCGGCGGCGGTCTTGAAAGTTCGGCCCCCGAGTAGCGCCTCGACCAATTCTACCGGAAGACATCCATGAATCGGTTAGTACCCTCGTCGGTCCCGGCGATCACCAGTTCGTCGTCCTCCCGAATTCGGAAACCGGCATCGAGGTCGGTCCGTGTCTGGCCGTCGCGTTCGACGGCGACAATCGTACACCCCGTCCGGGCACGGACATCTGCATTACCGAGGGTCAGGCCGGCCAGGCCCGGGGCGGTGGTCCTGACGACGTCGACCTGCGTGTCGACGGACATGACTTCCTCGTCTTCGAGGATCGTCGACGCGATCATCCGCCCAGTGACGGTCTCTAAGGAGAGTACGTAGTCGGCCCCGGCACGGTACATCTTCTGGACGCTCTCCGCTTCCTCGGTCCGAGCGATGATCTCCGTCTCGGGACTCAGATCCCGGACGACGAGCGTCCCGAACTCCGCGGCGGTGTCGTCAGGAATTGCGAGCAACACCGTCCGGATATTGGTGATGTCGGCCGCTTCGAGGGTCGAGGGATCGGTCACGTCGCCGACGATATCGACCCCGTCTTTCTCGGCGATGTCGACGACGGTGTAGGGAATATTCGCGTTGTCGAGTCGCTCGGCGAGCCGCTTGCCGACTTCGCCGTATCCGGCCAGCAGAACGTGCCCCCCGTCGTACCGCCGGATCTCCGATAGCGTGAGATCACGGAGTGCGGCGAGCTGATCGGGGTGGCCCGCGACGAGTAAGACCGATCCTCGCTGGAGTGTCGCCGACGGGTCCGGCGGGCTCTGGAAGGTCCCCTGCATCCAGACACCGATGACGTTGACGCCCGTCTTCTCGCGAATATTGCTGTCCAGCAGTGTCGTGCCTTCGAGTGGGCTCTTCGAGCGGATCGGCAGCTCGGCGATCTGGAGATCAGAACTGATGTCGACGGCGTCGCTGACGTCCGTCCTGAAACTCGTCGTCACTTTCGAAGCGAGACTCGCCCCGAGCAACGGTCGCGGCGAGAGGACGACATCCGCACCTGCGAGTTTGTGATAGCGACGGTGGCTCGGTTCCTCGACGACGCTGATTATCCGGACGTCTTCGCTGACTTCCTGTGCCGTCAGCACGATACTCGCGTCAACCTCGTCCGAGAGGTCAGCGACGACTGCGCGTGCCGTCCCGAGATTCGCGTTTTCGAGGCCGGACACCGACGTCGGGTCCTCGTGGATGACCTCGTAGCCGTTCTCGTAGAGATCTGTCGCTGTCTCGCGATCCGGCTCGATCAGGACGTGCTCGACGTCCCAGGAGTCCAGTTCGTCGATCAGGGCGTCGGCTCGGGCCGTGTACGAACAGATAACGACGTGATCGTCGTAGTCCTCGACGCTGGTCGGGACGGTCGTCGAGAGCGCCTCCTCGAACAGCGGGAACACGAGCACTGGCAGCGCGAGGAAGATCAGGAAGACACCGGTCAGGTCCATCACGATCACGAGGACGTTCATCTGCCAGGACGACCAGGGGGCGTCAGAACCGAATCCGGTCGTCGTGAACGTCTCGACGACGATCTGGAGCGAGTGCAAGAAACTCTTTTGGCGCCCATCGAACGCGCCCATCCCGACGTCGTACGCGACTGCGTACGCGAAGATGACGACAGCGAGCGTGATGAGATAGTAGAGGGTCCGCCGATACCACTGATTCATTCGGCCGTGGATTTCGTCCCCGGAGAGTAAACAGTTCGGTCTTGGGGGCTAGATGGCTCCGCGTAGCCGATTGGCCTGCCACACCGCCCAGACGCCGATACACGCCGCGCCGATGATCTCCGGGGTCGCCAGTCCTGGTGCCTCGATCCCGGCAGTCCCGACCCAGCCGATCCAGACTCCGAGGTTCATCACGCCAAGGCCGCCCGAGATTGCCGCTGCACGCCGCTGGTCATCGAGAAGCAATCCAACGGCGTAGACGATCGCTGCGATCGAGAACAGGAGATACAGGCCGGACGCGACCTCGAAGTGGAACGGCTGGTCCTGCGGGAAGACACCGACGCCGGCCATCGACGCCATCGAAACCCCGAAGACGGTCGCCCCGAGCCGGCGAAGAGAGTGGCTGCCCTCCAGCACGAGTGCGACCGCGAAGCCGATCCCGAGCAGTCCACCGAGTATCAGGCCGCCATTGAACAGCAGGACTGTCGTTCCAGTGCCGGCAGCATGGCTAGCGACCCCCAAGTTCGAAAGTGCGTTCTCGCTCCAAGCGAACGACGGTGAGAGGGCGACGGCCCCGAAGATGCCAAGGAACGTAGCGACGATCGCCGCGACACCGAGCACCGGCCCCACCTGCTCTGCCTCGACTTGACGCATGGAGGTGTCCACTCACCACGAGAGTAAAGTTGTTCGGCTTTCGGAAGTTCGGATACGCACCTCAGAAGCCGATGTGCGACGTCGAACTCGGGCCGTCCTCCTCGTCGATGCCGCCCTCGTGCTGGAAGGTGTAATCGTCGTCAGTGAGATAGACCTGGCCGTTCGAAACAGCCACTGACACGTCCGGCAGGGTCGTTCCCGCAGCTTCACCGTTGTCACACTCGCCCGAACAGGCGTCGAACAGCGAGCCGTGTTTCGGGCAGATGAGCTGACCATCTCTCATGGGCACGCCGCGCCCTGTGTCGAAGCGCTGGGCCTCGTGGGTACAGCGATTGATCCACGCCTGGACACCGTCTTCGCAGGGAACGAGCAGGATCTCCTCCTTGGAGCCGTAGGCGTCGGTCGCAGTGAACAGCCACGATCCCTCTCCGTGAACGGTCTCAACTGTCGCCAACTGGGTCGGCATACCCCCATCGGATGGGCGCTCGAACAAAAATCTCGGGGGGTGGATCGCGGTCTTTTTCGCTCTGGATCTCTTTTCCGGAGATACGCGTGGCTATCACGGACAAGATCTACGTCAAAAATCATCGCCAACTCGCCTCCCAGATGGAGACGAATTTCCCGAAGGGGGCCTTTTCGGGTGCGACGCTGGATCTGCTCTTTCAGGGTGAGAACCTGGCAAAACTCGACGACACGACACAGGATCGGATCCTGGATTTCGCTCAGGACTTCATGGACTGTGACTGCGAGGGTGCGCCTCACTGTGGCTGTCCTGAGCGAAAGTTCATCTCCTATCTGCTCGAACTACGAGAAGGCGGCCTCGGTCCACAGGCCGTCGTCGACGTCATGAGCGACGACTACATGGTCTACGCCTATCCAGGCGACGTTCGGTCGTTTCTGGACGATTCGATCCGGCGGCTCGAAGCGATCGAAACACTGGCCGAGGTCGATGGGCAACAGGCCGCCCGCGACGCGGCCCATCAGGCGCGAAAAGATCTCAGTTAGATGTCGTCGAAGTCGCCGATCCGGTAGGGTTTCTCCTCGTCGTCTTCGCCGTCGAGGTCTTCGAGCTGGATGACCTCGTCCTCGTCTTTCTGATCGACGCGCTCGTGAAGCTCCGTTGCATAGCGTTTGTACTCTTCGAGCTGTTCACGAAGATGGTCTGCCTCCAGTTCGAGGCGTTCGTGCTCGCGGATGAAGCTCTTGGGCACTTCGACTTTCGGTGGGAAGCTCTTCTCGTCACTCCCACTGCCCTGTTTGAGTTCGTGTTCGGGGACGACTTCGACTTTGCCGTCGTGGGCGACGAGCAGGTCGACGTAGTCCCGGAAGACCGCCGACAGCGAGATATCGCGCTCCTCGGCGATCTCCCGCAACGTCTCGAACTTCTCCTCGCTCACGCGAAAGGAGATTGTCTTGTTCTTGTTGCCCATCGTTGCGTTATGGTCGTCACGCATCACACTTAACCTTTCGTCAGACGATGACACGATCCCTGTCCGGGCGGAAATTATGTAACCCGTCGCTGTGAATGGACGTTCAACATGTCGACGACAGCCGACGAGATCCGACCGCTGGACGTTCGAACGGCCGCATTCCGCGGCGGAATCGCCGTGGCTGGCTCGACTCTCGCTAACGCCGCGTTGCTCTGGGCCGTCCTCGAAACCCAACTCGTCGAACCGTTTATGGCGCTCTCGTACCCGCCTGTGATCTTTCTCACAGTGGCTGGTGCAGCCGGGGCGACTGTCGTCTACGCCGTCCTGACTCGCCGCGTCGCTGATCCCGATCGAACGTTTCAGCGGGTCGCTGCGATCGTCCTCGCCCTCTCGTTCGTTCCCGACTTGGGGATTCTCTTCTTCGACGAGGCCGCGACGATCGGAGCCGTCGGCGTACTGCTGGTCATGCACGCCGTCGTTGCCCTCGTCTGTGTGGTCGCACTGACGCGTCTGTGATCACCCAGTGTCGAAGCCATTTAGCAGTCCGCGGGCAGCCATTGGGATATGGATCTGACAGCGCACCACTACGGCATCACTGTCTCCGATCTGGATCGTGCCGTCGAATTCTACCGCGATAGTCTCGGGCTGGACGTCCTTGCCGAGTTTAACGTCGGCGGTGACGCCTTCGCAACCGGCGTCGATGTCGAGGGCGCAAGCGCGGTGTTCGCGCACCTTGACGCCGGCGATGCCCGGATCGAACTGGTCAGCTACGAACCCGAAGGCGAGCAGCGGCTCGACACGTCGCTGAACGAACCCGGCGCGACCCACGTCGGCCTCGAAGTCGATGATCTCGATGCATTCTACGAAGACCTACCGGACGACGCCGAAACGCTCAGCGAGCCACAGACGACCGAAAGCGGAACGAAAATCTGCTTCGTTCGCGATCCGGAGGACAATCTCGTCGAACTGCTTGAGGTCTGAGATCGCCGTTGATCTCAGGGGCTCGGTTCGGCAGCCTCGGGCTCTTCGAGACTCTCCAGTGCTTCGACCGTCGCCCGGCGGTAGTTCTCGACTGGGAGGTCGTACTGCTCACGAGCCATCTCGACGTACTCGTTGCCGGTATCACTCTCGAAGGCCTGAATACGCTCGAGGGTCCGTTCTGCAGTCTCGACGACCCAGCGATTGCGGACCGACTCGTCGACGCGGGTGATCGACTCCGGCCGCACTGAGACGTTGACGTCCCCGTCGTCGGTTTCGTAGGTCCGTGGCTTGCCGACGATCGCGACGTACGCCGGGGCTTCGAGTTCTCGGAGCATCGCGGCGGCGTCGGGCTGGTACTGACCGGCGTAGACGAAGAACGTCCCACCGTTGGGGTCGACGACCCGGCCCTGCCAGTACTCGCTGTCCTCCCCGACGTCTTCGGTCTCGGTCAGCGTCCCGACGATGAAGATTCGGTTGGCTCGTTCGCCGGTCGGCAGCAGCGCGTAGACCGGTGCTCGCTCGTCGTCGCTCTCCTTGAAGGTGTACGTCGCGTCGTTGAACTCTCGTGCGAAGACCCGTCGGGCGACTTCGCGGGATGGTGCGGAACTCATGTTAGATCGACCTCGCTTTGATCAGCACGCTCTCTGCATCGACTGGCCCGTCCAGGACCTCCAGGTCGTTGACCAGGACGTATCGGCCAAGCGTCGGACCAGTCACCCGGTAATATCGACCGAGCGTATCGCCGCGCATCTCGTCGGCGACCACGGTCGTGTCGAGTGCGTCCATGGCCATCTCCTTGGCCTCGGCCAACTCGATTCCCGTGAGTTCCTCGGTCGCCTCCTGATCGAAGATAATCTCGTGGACCTCGTTGCCGTCGTCGAGCACGCCCTTGATCCGGAGGTCGAACTCGCCTTCGACCTCGCCGTGCTCGCTGCAACGCCCGTTCTGGAGGACGCGCGTGCAGTCCTCCTCGGGACAACGCTTGATCAGCCCGCTGCCGGACTGGATGTCGACGAGTGCGCCCTCGACGGTGACGCTGTTGTCGCCGACTTCGATGTCCTCGTCGATCTCCTCGATGGTCGTCGTCCGATTGAGCTTCACCGAATAGTTCCCCTGGTACTCGTCGGTGACGACGTTCCCGAGGTTGTAGACCGTTTCTTCGTCCAGTTCGGGGAGGTCGGATTTGGCCCACTTGGTGAACTTGATCGTCCCGGATTCGTCGCCCAGCAAGCCGACCTGACCGACGGCGTCGCTCCGGGGCTCCCAGAGTTCGACGACTTTGGCCGTGATGTCGACCCACTGCTCGGCCGTGTCGATGCTCGCGAGTTCGACGTGTTCGTTGCCACCCCCACCGCCAAGCTCGTCGCGTTCCATCCCGGCCTCGTCCAGGTAACTGTTGGTGACGCTGCGGCGCGCCTCCTCGAGGGGGACCTTGTACTCGTTGACCAGCGTGTCGAGGCGCTCCTCGACGGTCTCGACGTCGACGTCTAGCTGGTCGGCAAACTGCTCGTGTATCTCTTCCGCATGGGTACGCAAATCAGTCATTGTTTCACTGTCTCCGCTCTGTTTTCAATGGGAGACATTCGACGATTGGTCGCCTCGACATATAAACCCTCGCGAACCCCAGTGAAAGTGAAAATGGACGACGTCAGTCGCTCTATGTCCGCTCCTCTCGGAGAAGACCTATGTGTCAGGCGTGCCGAGCAGCGGTATGGACGACGACGGCCGGGTCGAACGGTTCCTCCGAGCGAAACTCAGATCCGCGGGGGAGCAGGTCGCGCAGGCCCAGGATGCCTACCGTCGCGCCAAACACGCCTCAGCAGTCGACCTCCCGATCGATGACGGCGGCAACGCCCGGATTGTGTGTCGGCGCTATGCCGAACAGCGTGCGGTCGCTATCGACGCCGACGGACAGCCCGACTGTTACGATGCCGGCCACCCGGACTGTGAGGGCTGTCTCGAGGATATCCGCGAGGGGCGGATCGAGACGTGGTCGCCCTGAGGAAGAGACAAATTAGATAAACGTTTGCTCTGTTTGGGGAATCGGTCGACGAAACACAGTATTCTGGATGATAAATGGTGAAGAGTGTCAATCTCGATAGCAGAGGTTTTGTAGATCAAGCCATGGGTTTACGGTAGCGAAACGCGGCCGAACCGGGATCACGCATGACAGAAGAATACGACCTCATTATCGTCGGCGGCGGAATCAGCGGTGCATCGCTATTGTATACGGTGGCGAAGTTCACCGACATCGAACGAGTCGCGCTCATCGAGAAAGAAGACGAGATCGCGGCGATCAACTCCCACCACACCAACAACTCCCAGACGCTGCACTTCGGGGATATCGAGACCAACTACACCCTCGAAAAGGCCGAGGAAGTAAAGGAAGGTGCCGAGATGGTCGCTGGCTATCTCGAAGCGAACGATTCCGAGCGCGAGATCCACAGCAAGCGTTCGAAGATGGTGCTCGCTGTCGGTGACGAGGAAGTCGACAAACTCGAGACGCGCTATCACGACGAGGGGTTCGGCGACCTGTACCCGAAACTCGACGCGATCGGACGCGACCGGATAGCGGAACTCGAACCGAAGGTCGTCGAGGGCCGCGAACCCCACAAGGACCTGCTCGCGCTACAGACGCCTGACGGCTACACGGTCGACTACGGCGAGATCTCCAAGGACTTCGTCGAGACGGTCGCGGACAAGTCCGGCGTCGACGTCTTCACTGGGACGAAAGTGACCGATATCGCTGAGACGATGGACGGATTCACCGTCGAGACGGCCGAGCAGACCTTCGAGTCCGATGCGACGGTCGTCGCGGCCGGCTCACATAGCCTCCAGGTCGCAAAGGAGATGGGCTACGGAAAGAACAAATCGTTGCTGCCAGTCGCAGGGAGTTTCTTCCTCGCCGAGGACGATCTTCTGAACGGCAAGGTCTACACCCTGCAGATGAAGAAGTTGCCGTTCGCGGCGGTCCACGGCGACGCTGACGTCCACGACCCGAACGTCACGCGGTTCGGCCCGACGGCTAAACTCGTTCCGGCATTGGAACGCGGTCGGATCTCGACCGTGCCGGATTTCTTCGACGTGTTCGGTCTGAACGCCTCCTCGTTCCTGAGCTACACCAACATCCTCGCCGATCGCGTGCTGTTCCCCTACGTCGTCAAGAACCTCTTCTACGACGTGCCGAAGATCGGTAAGAAGGCGTTCCTCCCTCATGTCCAGAAAGTCATCCCGAGCGTCGAGGAAGACGACATCAAGCGCGCGAAGGGCTACGGTGGCGTCCGCCCGCAGATCGTCGACACCGCCAACAAGACCCTGGACATGGGCGAAGCCAAGATCCACGGCCACGGGATCATCTTCAACATCACGCCGTCGCCAGGCGCTTCGACCTGTCTGAAGAACGCAATGCGTGACACCCGGACGCTGATCGACTTCCTCGACGCCGACTACGGCTTCGACGAGGAGTCGTTCCGCGAGGCGACTATCGGTAACTTCCCGCGCAAGGAAGAGCCGAAAAAAGTCGCCGCAGACGACTAGGGAGGTCGACAGCCGGCACGGCCGCGCGTTCATGCGCGGCCAGTCCAGCCGGGAGACGACTGATTTGTAGACTCTCGGCTGAATTACCGGTCGTCACGCTATCGACGCCCGACTCGTGAGCGCTTTTCATGAGCGAACAGTCCAGCCGAGAGACGATCGCTGTACCGTATCGATCAGTCCTCGTCTGCTCGTCCGTCGTGGAAGGCTGACACGATCGGTTCCAGGATCTCGTCTGCGACTGAGTAGGGGTCACTCTCGCGAGCGACGACGCGGTCGATTGCTGATTGAAGCCCTCCGCGTGCTTCGATCTCGGTTTCGATCAGTTCGTGTACGTCCTCGCGGAGGAGTGTCCGTATCTCTTCGGCGGTTCGCAGCCGATCGATCTCGGCTCGCCGACCCGACGCATCGAGATACTCAGCGTGATCGGCGAAAGCGTCGAGGACCTCCCCGACGCCCTCGCCGCGGTTAGCGACGGTTTCGATGATCGGAGGCGTCCACGCATCCGCCGTGTCGTCTTCGGATGTTTCCTTGTCGTGGTGTGTCGCAGTCGCGGGGCCCTCCTGAAGCATCTCGCGAAGTTGCTTGATCGTCCGATCCGCACCATCTCGATCGGCCTTGTTCACGACGAAAACGTCCGCAATCTCCAGAATACCGGCTTTGAGCATCTGGATGTCGTCGCCGCTGCCCGGGGGGACGAGGACGGCGACGGTGTCCGCTGCACGAACGACGTCGATCTCGTTCTGACCCGCGCCGACGGTCTCGATGACGATTTTGTCCTTCCCGAACGCGTCCAGCGCGCGGACCGCATCGCGGGTCGCCGTCGAGAGTCCGCCCAGCGACCCGCGCGTGCTCATCGAGCGGACGAACACGTCCATATCGCCGACGGTCGACCCCATCCGAATCCGATCGCCCAGGACTGCACCCCCGGTGAACGGCGAGGAAGGATCGATCGCGATTACGCCCACAGTCTCACCCTGATCGCGAAAGTCGGCAGCGAGTTTGTCCACCAGCGTCGACTTGCCCGCGCCTGGGCTCCCCGTGATCCCGATCACGTCCGCGTCGCCAGTGTGCTCGTGGAGCTGGGCGACCAGGTCGCGGTAGCCGTCCGCACGATTTTCGATTTTACTGATGACGCGGGCCAGCGCACGGTGTTCGCCGGCTAACAGCGACTCGACCAGATCCATGCTCACCGCTCCGGAACGTTCTCGCGGATGTACTCGATCAACTCGTCGGTCGCGGTCCCCGGGCCGAAAATCTCGGCGACACCGGCCGCTCGCAGCCGTTCCGTGTCGTCGTCGGGGACGATTCCGCCCACCAACACGAGCGTGTCCTCGTCGGCCCCGTATTCTTCGAGTCCCTCGATCACTTTCGGAACGAGCGTATTGTGCGCTCCCGAGAGGATCGAGATCCCGAGGACGTCGACATCTTCCTGAACAGCGGCCTGGACGATTTCGTCGGGTGATCGGTGGAGCCCGGAGTAGATGACCTCGAAGCCAGCGTCCCGCATGGCGCGGGCGATGACGTGGGCCCCGCGATCGTGGCCGTCCAGTCCGACTTTCGCGACGAGACAGCGGATCGTCCGCTGGGCGGCGTCGGCGCTCATGCCTATATTCTATCACGGGAATCCTGTTGACTCTAACGGTCACCTGAACGAGTCTGACCCTCTCAGATCATATGTTTTGGTATCAATACACTATATCTAAGATTCAGTGGCCACAATCGGGATGGGCTATGGTACTCCTTCGTCCAGAGCGAGGCAAGCCTGTGAGAGAGCAGGGTTCGACCCGTTGCGCACTGGCCGGTACGCACAGGACGTCTGAGTGGCGGGTCGGGAAAACGTTATTCGAGGGTGATCCGCGATGAGAGTCCTCCTGCTGAACTGGACCATCGACGCCATCTGTGGGGCGAGGCGGTACGCCGACGAACTGGAGACTGGCTTTCGAAAACGATCCGACACTGCGGTCGAGGCCGTCGATGTCGACGCATCTCAGTTCTGGGATGTCTGGGACGGACACGTTCCAAGTCAGTACGATCTCTACGTATTCACGGATTCGGTCCCCCAGCACTGGAAAGACGACCGGTACGGCGACTGGTGGATGGAGCTGTACCGCCAGCTGCACGAGGAGATCGTCGTCGCAGTAATGCACGATGTCTGGTGGGAGGACGACCGCGAGTGGATGTTAGAGGTCACAGACGACATCGACGCCGTCGTCGCGCCCCAGGAGCCGGTCGAGCGGAGTCTCGAATTGCTGCCCGTCGAGACGGTGCTGATCCGTCACCCCATCGACACCGATCGGCTGGACCTCACCGACGAGAAACGACGGATGATCGTCTCGGCCTCGCAGATCTACCCGCGTAAGAACGTCGACCACCTCGTCCGGGAGGTCCCGAACCTCGACTACGAGGTCGTCGTCCACAGCGAGGAGACGTGGGAGTACGAACGGATGGCCGGAGCTCACGAAAACCGGGCACCCGAGTACGGCGATATCTGGGACCGGGCGCTGGGCCACGGCATGCGCTTCGTTGGCGTGACACCACTTGAACAACTATGGGACCACTATCGGCAGGCGACGTTCGTCGTGGATTTGCAGAGCGACCCGTCCTGGGAGCACGTCATCAACTACACGCAACTCGAGCCGATGCTGTTCGGGGCAGTCCCAATCGTCTACCGTGACGTCGTCAACCCACTCATGCAGGATCACGCCCTCTTGGTGGACCATCATTCTTATCTGCCCGACGTGGTCGACTCTGTCACGGAGGCCGAGTTAGGCCGCCTCCGTCGTCGCAACGCCGAGTTCCTCCTCGAAACATTCGACGCCGAGTTGATTGCCGGACAGTTTTTTGACTTGGCCGAGAACGTCAGTGCCAGTCGCACAGCCCCAGTCTGATAGTTCCTCAGACGGCCGGCTGATGACCGCAATACGGAGTGGCGTGCTCAGACGTTGAAGATCACGTGGGTGACACACCCTTCGTCGACCACTGCGCCGTCCGCGATGAGTTCCGCGCAGTGCTGGACGCCGTCCTCGAAGGTATGATAGTCCTCGCCGACCGCCCACACGAACGGCAGTCGCGTCGAGCCAGTCGGGACGATGCGTTCGAGTTCCAGGTGCATCCCTGGTGGCGCCACCAGCACTTGACCGAGTTGGAACGCGTTTGCATCGATAGTAAACTACAGAAGAACGCTCACATCAGGTACGTCTATTCTCAGGGACTATGATGGTTTCCACGATCTTGCGTTTCCGTGGAGTGCGACGCATCACGGCGTCGGTAATCGAATTTCAATCGTCGTTCCCTGTTCAGTGTTCAGGACTTCGATTTCACCATCGACCGTCGTAACGAGCCAATAGCTCAACCACAGGCCAAGCCCTTGCCCGTGGGCCAGCGGAGTCTCTTCGCCCGTCTCTAGCACCGCTCGCTCTGACTCCGGAAGTCCAGGCCCGTTGTCACTCACACGAACGACCACCTGAAGACCAGTCCCCTCCACTTCGAGATTGATCCTCGCAGGATCTCCACCATGTTTTGCGGCATTGTCTACGAGTTCGAATATCGCTGATTCAACACGCGGAAGCGTTTTTGCAGTCGCCGTCTCCGGTGTCTCGACAGATACCGACACGTTCGGATAGCTCAGTTCGAACTCCGAGACAACTCGCTCGACAACTGGAACGATGTCGATCGGTTCTAATTCACCCGACAGATCACGGTTCTGTTCGATCTGTTGGGCCGATTCAGTCAGCCTAAGCAACCGATTTGCAGCCCCACTGATAAGCCTCGCTCGTTCCGCCTTGTCCTCATCTAGTTCTTCCGCAAGCATCTCGGCAAACCCGTTGATGATCGTCATTTCGTTTCGAACGTTGTGTCGAAGGACGCGGTTGATGACACTGATCAGTCCCTCTCGCTGGCGGCGCTCGCCCGCGTCACGAACCATCAGTTGAATAGCCACGATATCGTCGGGCGTCCGCTCCGATTCCGAAACAGCCCCATCGTAAATCGGAACGCCACGAACGTCGGCAAACACGATATTCCCGGATTTCGTTTCTAGCGGGAAATCCCGAACTTCAGCCGATTCTCCATCCAGGATTTGCGTGATTTTCTCCCACGCCCAGTCAGCCGCCTCTGCATCGGGGAGTGTGATCGTGATTGGGTGGCCTTCGAGTTCGTCGGGCGAATAGCCCAACAGGTCCCGGACGCTCTCTGAGGAATACGTGAACGAGCCATCCGTGTCTGTTCGGAATACGGAATCGAAACTCGAATCGATAACAGCACGATAAATTTCCTCCTGTTCGTGCAATTGCGTTTCACGCCTCGCGAGTTGCTGTTCGTACGTTTCTCGTTCGAGTGCCTGGCCGGTGAGTCTGGCAAAGAGTTCGACAAAGAACTGTTCGCCGTCTGTAAATGAATCGCTCCGGGGGTCGTCATCAGCAAAACAGGCAGTTCCGTAGGTCTCACCACCGACGATGATCTTTGCCCCGATATACGCACCGAGGTCGAACGTCTGAACAGCACTCTCAGATACTGCCGATGATACTGTCGCGTCCTGAATAGCGAGTGGGCCATCAATTTCGATGGTCCGGCGGCAGTAGGCTTCTTTGAGCGGGCAGCTTTCCCCTGATTGGATCAACGGATGGTCGCCAACTGCTTGGAGAACTTCTTGTCTACCGTCAGCGATTCGCGTGACGAACCCAAGCGAGAGATCAAGATACTCAGTTCCGAGTTCGAGCGCCCGGTCAATCTGGGTCGTTACGTCGTCGATAGGAGGTGTAAAGAGATCGTAGATTCGGGTCCGATACGTCACGGGGTCCATAGGCGTTCATTTACGCGACACGGCAAGAAGGTTGTCGTGAGATAGTACCCGTACGCCGATCGATTGTCGAAAGCTAACGTACCATCCCCCGGCTTTCAGAACGGGATTGCTGTTCGACTCTGTGAAAGTCCGATTCCGAGTATCCACGAAGCAATGGCTCTTCGAATACTGATGGACGCCCGCGACACTACCGAGGCGAGTTTCTACTAGTGGGCTCAGTGGAACTGAGTTCCTTCTCTGTTCAGCAGCTATGCGTGTACTGAAGCGTGAAAAATATCTGTTTAGTGGTCTGCACCGGCTACAGGTGTCGCTGTTGGCGTTGCCGACTTCCTTTCGTTGTTCCCACTCGTAGTGAAGGTGGCCAAAAGATAAGATAATTTATCAGTTCGCCCTGCAATTGTCGAAACGGTGTCACTCACTTCGTTCATTGAAGCAGCCTGTTCCTCGACAGTAGCGGACACGGTTTCGGCTTCGCTCGCCGAGTCCTCACTGATTTCGACCACTTGGTCAATCATCGAGACAACTTCTTCGCTGCTGGCTGCCTGGTTGTCAGTCGTTCTACTGATTTCTTTGACTCCATCGTCGGTCTGTTGGGCGTTCTCGGCAACCTGGTCGAAAGCGTCTGCAACGTCTGCCACGGCCGCTATTTCTTGCTCTATCAACTCGCTGGCTTCTTCGACGTCCGAAACGACGCGATCCGTTTTCTCTTGTGTTTCTGCGATCCGCGTCTGAATATCGCCCGCTGAATCCTGCGTTTCCTCGGCTAACTGTTTCACTTCACTCGCGACGACATCAAACCCTTCACCACCCCCACCAGAATCACCGCCCGCTCTGGCGGCTTCGATGCTTGCGTTGAGTGCCAGCATATTTGTTTGATCTGCTATCTCTGAGATTACGTTGGTAATCTCGGCGATTTCGTCCATCTGTCTCTGTAAGTCGGTGACCGTCTCGACGGCCCGGTCGATCGACTCTTGGACCCGTTTAGCATCATTGATCATCTCCTCGGTAAGCGCTTCGCCGTCTGTGGCAACGGTCGCTGTTTCGTCAGACAGTGCAACTACTTCCTGAGCAGATGCAGCGATCTCTTCGATGGTCGCCGAAAGGTCCGACATCTCACCGGACACTTGATTGAGCATGTCACGCTGGTCTTCTGTTCCGGCCGCAATCTCTTGAATGGACTCGCTGATATCGTCACTTGCTGTGGCCGCCTGACGCGTACTTGTATCGGCGTCCTCGGTTTGGGTCTGGACAGTCTCAGCAAATGACTGAATGTCACTGACGGCCGTTTCGAGATCGCTGAGCATCTCGTTGAACGAACGGCCGATGCCAGCCATGGCTTCGCTTTCGCTGTCTGTCGTGACGCGAACAGTCAGATCGCCATCGGCCGCTCGCTCCATCGCCTGTTGATATTCTTCGGCCTTCTGCTGGAGGTGGGCATTCAGTGCCTCTACTTCCGCGCGCTGGTCTTCAGCCTCGGCTTTGAGTCGCTCTGCTTCCTCTTTTTGTTCTTGGATTTCTGCCTGTCGTTTCTCGAGGTCGTCAATCCGGGTCGCTCGTTCGCGGGCACGCTCGAGTTCGTGTTGTGCTTTGCGGCGTGATTTCTCTATCGAGCTGAGATGAACTGTCAGTGCGAGTGCGAGCATGGCCACGAAGGCGCCGTGGATCAAGCCCCAGACCCAGGGGTTCAGTTGGGCTGCGGTGTGGTTATAGACGCGGGAGGGGTCGATCATGCCGAACAGACCGTGAGTAAGGACGACATAGCCGATGCCGATGCCGAACGGCACCCAGTCCTCGTAGATGGCAGCAATCCCGATTGCGACGAAAAAGTGAAAGTGAGCCTCAATGTACCCGCCCGTCACGTGGACAAGAGTGCCTGAGCAGAACGCAAGTCCGGTGACTGCCAAGACGGTTCGGATCCGGCGGTCAAGACGTGAGATTGTGGCTGCGAGCGCGAATACAGCGATGATACCGAGTTCAAGCAGAAGGGTTTCAAGCGGAATCTCTGGGAGTGTTGCGCCGGTTATTGCTTCCGTTCCCTCAAACAGCCCGATCGCAAACAAGATTGGAATATGAGTCAGGACAGCAATAACGAAGTATTTGTGCCGAGATTGCCAGACCTCTTTGGGGATCGTACTCCCATCTGGAATGAAGTCGATAAACCCTCCGTCTAATTGTTGGGACTTCCCGTTGTTTTCCATCGCTGATGTGGACATGGAGTGAACTCCTATATTCGCCGTAATATGACTTCCGCCCGAGTCTCAATTTAGATAATATTGGGCCCAGTACATCGATTATTATTGATTACGGATCGTTTGAACTCGTTGAGATTATACGTAAGTGACATTCGTCAACAGTCCTACTGAATACACAGAGTGAGTTACTCAGGCTCAATACGAAGAGGTAGAAAGACGAGTTCCAGGTCAATAACTGATTGCATAGTTAAAATGTACACCCGCGACACTACGAGGCGAGTTTCGACTAGTAGGCTCAGTGGAACTGAAATCGAATGCCCTTGGCGTCTAGACGTCGAAAATACGCCACAACTGTCTGGATCCGATATTGCGAATCGGTCTTTGTGAGGGGGAGAATCTCAGTTGACCTCTCACCCGTCGTATGGTATTCTACTGAGGCTCCGTCAGAACAACTCTGCTGAATACAGAGGGTGAGTTCGTCACACAACCATCCAAACTGGAGCGGTCTGCCTTCAGCCACCTCCGGTGGGTTTCGCTAGGTGCGGCTGCATAAGAGACGAACACGCCCGAGCACTAGTTTTCTCGCTGAAGGCCCGCTCCCGTCCTTATTGGGACGTGATATCGGAGGAAACCCCACACATTGCCTCCAGTTCGTCATTGTCATCGAATAGCGGGGTGATACGCGTCACAAACGTTCTGACACCCTGTTCTGTGACGACTTCTTCCTGAATCTCGGCTGGCTCTTCAGTCTCGATGACCTGCTGATCGTTCTCCCGAAATTGGGAAGCGACTTCCTCGGTGAAGATATCCGCGGGGCGCTTCCCGACAACTTCTGTCTCGTCAGCTAACCCGAAGAGATCCCGGAGATTCTGGTTAATGAGCTTGAATCGGCTGTCGAGATCTCGTATCCAGATTGCTGCCTCGACGTTGTCAAGAACGGCTTGCAATTCCTGATTCCGACTTTGCAACTCTCGTTCCATCGCTTTTGTCTCGGTGATATCCCGGATCGCGCCACGGGCGGCGACGATATCGCCGTTCTCTCGAATCGGCTCGCCGGTTGATCGCACCCAACGGAGACGGTAGTCGGCCGTGCATAGTCTGAGTTCGACGTCGTACTCCTCGCCCAACTCGACACATCGCCCGACGAGGCGGTCGATTTTGTTTCGGTCATCGGGGTGATAGAACGCCACACCCGAATCTACCGTCGGGTCGAAATCCGAGTCAGGGTCCAGGCCGTGGATCCTGTACGTACCCGGGGTCCATCGTTGGTGGCCTGTCTCGGCGTCGGCCTCCCAGCCTCCGACATCGGCCAGCTGCTCGGTGTGCTCGAGCAGATCCCGACTCCGGTCGAGTTCTCTCTTGCTGTGATTCCAACTGACGGCGTTTCTAATCCGGTTGGCCAACACCTCGTACTGGCTGCTTCCCGTTTCTTTCTGGAGGTAGTCGGTTACGTCGGCCGAGATTGCTTCGCTTGCCACTTCCTCGCTCCCCTTCCCCGTATACAGGATGAATGGAAGATCCGGGTTATCGGTCCGGACAGCTTCTAAGAACTCAATGCCGTCCTTGCCGGGCATGTCGAAGTCCGAGACGATACAGTGGACGGTTTCCTCTCGGAGCCGTTCGAGTGCCTCGCTGGCGCTGGTGGCCGTTTCGACGTCGAACCGATTGTCTTGACTGTGGAGGAACTCGGCGGCCATTTCCGCGAAATCCGGCTCGTCATCTACGTGTAGGACGCGAATTTTCTCGGAAGCGCCGCCCATATGGAGAACTGGTTGGGGCTGTGTACGTAAGATGTTAGTGGCCTCTTGTGAGAAAGATGCCATTTGTCCGGTAGAACAGAGAGTTGTGGGAGATGCAACCGTGCTCTCAGATATGCTGCCGAATCGTAACGTGCGAAACTCGCCCTCTGTATCCAGCACGGTCACCCAAAGCTGACAGATGTTAATACCTCCGCCAGACCTCATTCCAAGGCTCGTTAGCATCGTCTGTTTCCAACGATCCGCCAGGAAGAGCCGTTACTACGGCAGAACCAATCTCAACGGTATACCGTAGCTGAAGTAATATATTATTTATAGGCAGTTCTGATTGCATAGTTAAAATGTACGCCCGCGACACTACCGGGTGAGAATCTACTAGTAGATCCGTACTTGAAGTACGCCAGTACATTCTTTACATTAGAACTCCGATTTCACAGCATGCCCGTCAGCATTGACGAATTCGAGTCGGGGGACCTCCCGGAGGGGCCGAGCGTGCCTGAGCAGGTGATTACGTACCTGCACACGCACCGGGACGCAGCGTTCACCCGGTCAGAGATTGCCACTGCCCTGGACGAAGACCCGAATACGGTTGGTACCGCGCTCACGCGACTGAAAGAGCGCGAGCTAGTCCGTCACCGTGGCCAGTACTGGGCACTCGTGGCGAACGAACAACGGGTCGCCGCTGCGTACGACCTGCACGAAGTGAGCAGCCAGCTCGACGAGGCCGATGGTGGGATCGACTCGGAGGACTGGGACGCTGTTGCTCCCGAGTATCCCCATCCAACCGAACGGGATTCGAGCGAGGACGAGTAACCGATGGAGCCGGAACGCGGTGATGTCGTCAGGAGTGCCGACCCGTTCAAATTCGGCACCGACCGACAACGACCGTGGCTCGTCGTGAACAACAGTACGCACCCGTTTGCCGAAGAGCAACACGTCGCAGTCGCTATATCCACGAAGGAATATGACGACTCGCTTCCGCTCCCGAAAGACAGTTGGGAAGTCGGCGGCGTCCCCCGAGAGTCGTTTGTCTCACCGTGGGCGATACACTCGCCCCGGAGCGAGGACCTCGTTGCGTGGCAAGGACGAGTTACAGACGGGTTTGTAGACGAGGTCGTTAGTACGATAGAGACGTATCTACGGTAGTTCTGAAGTGTACGCCCGCGACACTACCGGGCGAGAATCTACTAGTAGGCACAGTGGAACTGGAAATGGGCGGTCTGTGGCCGTAAGACCGCTGATTCGTTACGATTCTAGTAAAGGGTACCTCTAGCAGTATGGTGTTTTGAATGTGTGCCTAATCGATCGTGGATTTCGAGAACTGTGCGAGATGTCGGCAGAGAATACCTGCTGAATACAGAGCCTCGATGCAGCATGCACACTTGTTATCCAGGTATTGTCTGTGAGAGCCGTAGCTGGGTTGATGGGGCTAGCTTCCGACCCAACTCGGAGCGACAGCAGACGAACTGAGCACTCAGAATTCCGCGAAGACCTCACCTGGCTTGTCGTCGGTGAACGTCCGAACGGTGAGCGTGCTTTGTTTCTGCCCTCCGATTCCGGGCGATCCGGTCGGCATACCCGGGAGTGCGATCCCGTCGATCGACGGCGATTCCTCGAGTAACGCCGCGATCGCCGCGACGGGGACATGACCTTCGACCACGTACTCGTCGATCACGAGCGTGTGGCAGCTCTGAAGCTCCTGTGGGACATCGAGGTCACGCTTGAGCGCGGTGATGTCCTCGACAGCTGTGTCGGAGACAGTCCCCGATACATTCTCCTGGAGGTACTCGGCATACCCTTCACAGCAGCTGCATCCCGGCGAGTTGTACTGCTCGACTGTCTCGACCGATAGCTCCTGCTCGGCGTTCCAGTCCGACGACGCGGACGATTCCCCGTCGGTAGGATCCCCGAGACAGCCGGCACTGCCGACAGCCACCGCTCCGCCGCTCCCGACGGGTCGCCCTCGGATTCGAAAGGGAAAGCGGCATAAATCACCGGCTCAAAGTCCAGAGTATGGGTCGAACCCACCCGACTCCGGTGACGGCCGTCTCGCAGACGGCGCGACCAACCGGAGTGTCCGACTCGCACGCCCGCCGAGAGTGGCGGGGCTCCGACACGGAAGTGGTTCACGACCGCACTCGTTCTCTCCGTTCGTCTCTGGGCTGTTGTCGCTGTTGGTGAGTCCATTCCTCGACGGCTCGCATCGCTGACAGACGATTCACACCTACCCAGAGACATGACGACACACATCGAACCCGCGGCATCGGTACTGGACACGATCGGCGAGACGCCACTCGTCGAACTGAACACGAAAGATAGCGTCTCCATCTACGCGAAACTGGAGACATTCAACCCCGGCGGCAGCGTCAAGGATCGCATCGGCAAGCACATCCTCGAACAGTTGTTCGACCGCGGCGACGTTCCGCCGGGCGGGACGGTCGTCGAGCCGACCGCTGGCAACACCGGTATCGGGATGGCGATCGCGGCGAACGAATTCGGTCTCGACGCGGTTTTCGTCGTCCCCGAGGGGTTCAGCAGTGAGAAGGAACAGATGATGGCCGCGCTCGGGGCCGAAATCGTCCACATCTCCGGCGACGCAGGGATGGCCGACGCAATCACGAGGGCACACGAAATCGCAGACCGACGTGAGGATGCCGTCGTTCCCCAGCAGTTCGCGACGCAGCTGAACGTCGATGCGCACTACTGCATGACCGGCCCCGAAATCGTCGAAGCTCTTGACGGACGAGTCGGTGCCGTGGTCCTCGGCGTCGGCTCCGGTGGCACGCTCACTGGTATCGCTCGCGCCGTCCGCGAGGCGGTCCCCGACGTCCACGTCGTCGCCGTCGAACCGGAAGGTTCGATCTTCGGCGCGTTGCTGGGCCAGCACCGCGAGGAAGACGACTACAAGATCGAGGGGATTGGCACGCACGATCCGTCGGTCACCGACCTGCTCGAACCCGAGGCAATCGACGAGTTCGTGACCGTCAGTGGCCGGGACGCCCACGCGGAAGTCCAGCGACTCGCCACCGAGGAGAGCCACCTCGTCGGGTCGAGTTCGGGCGCAGCGAGCGTCGCCGCCCGTCGCGTCGCCCAGGGGATCGCCAGCGGCGACCGAGACGCCCCGTACGAGACGGTCGTGACGGTGTTTCCGGACGGCAGCGAGCGCTACCTCTCGAAACAGCTCTACGGTAGTTTCGAGCAGTGGGAGGGCAAAGCATGAGCGACGACCACAGTGACGTCGAACCGGATCGCACCGCCTTCGAGACGCGTGCGATCCACGGCGGCCAGCAGCCCGACCCAGCGACTGGCGCTGTCATGCCACCGATCTACGCGTCCTCGACGTTCGCCCAGGAAACCCCCGGCGAGCACCGCGGCTACGAGTATTCCCGAACTGGCAATCCAACGCGAACGGCTCTGGAGGACAACCTCGCGAGTCTCGAAGGAGGTGCTCACGGCCGGGCGTTCGCCAGTGGGATGGCCGCGATCAACACAGTCTTGAATCTGCTCGAATCGGGCGACCACGTTGTCGTCGGCCGGGATGTCTACGGCGGCACCCACCGACTGTTCACGCAAGTCTACGAGGACTACGACCTCCGGTTTTCCTTCGTGGACGCGACCGACCACGACGCCGTCGCCGACGCGGCCGGCCCGGAGACGCAACTGGTCTGGGTCGAGACGCCGACCAACCCGCTGCTGCGCGTTCTCGATATCGAAGCGATCACTGCGATCGCTCACGAGTACGACGCCCTCGCGGCGGTCGATAACACCTTCGCGACCCCGGCACTCCAACGCCCGCTCGAGTACGGAGCAGACATCGTCGCCCACTCGCTGACCAAGTACCTCGGCGGCCACTCGGACGTGGTCGGCGGCGCGCTAGTCACCGATGATGCCGACCTAGACGCACAGCTGGGCTTCTATCAGAACAGCGTCGGTGCGATACCGGATCCGTTCGCCTGCTTTCTGGTCCTCCGGGGGACGAAGACGCTCCCCGTCCGGATGGAGCGCCACAGCGAGAACGCCCGCAAGCTGGCAACCTGGCTGGCGGAACAATCGGCGGTCGAGACAGTTCACTACCCCGGACTCCAGTCACACCCACAGCACGACCTCGCGAGCCGACAGATGGCCGACTTCGGTGGAATGCTCAGCGTCGAGTTCGACGCCACGCTCGAGGAGACCGAGCAGTTCGTCTCCAGCACCGAGGTGTTCACCCTCGCGGAGAGCCTCGGCGGCGTCGAGAGCTTGCTCGAACACCCGGCGACGATGACCCACGCCGCCGTCCCGGCAAAAGAGCGTCGTGAGACGGGCATCACCGACGGATTGGTCCGGTTCAGCGTCGGTCTCGAAGCCGTCGCAGATCTCCGAGCTGACCTTGAACAAGCACTCCGGACGAGCGTGGACCGTCACTGACCGCTTGACGAGGAGGATACCAACGACGAGCACTCCGACGCCGAGGTCTGTCTACCGACGGTTCACCCGCTTCGTCTCCCGAGGACCGACTCCTTCATACTGGTTCGTTCGCGTGCCAGGCACGTGGCAGTTTTGATACTCTCGGGCAATACTGTGCGCCATCGTGTCACGATGATTGGTCGCTGCGTGGGTATCGACGACAACCTCTCGAATTCGGCCGCGGTGAACGGTCTGACTCGAAGAAAACGTTTAGAACGGCGTAGAAACGTTCTCGAACGTTCTACTACGTCAGTTCACGCCCACACTGATAGCCCTCGACCGGTCCTACAGAAGACCGAGGAGACCCAGGATGACCACTATCGAAACCGGACGCTGGCTGCTCGTCGCGGTCGCTATCGTCGGACTCGCACTCGCCGCGACCGCCGTCAGTGCGCACGGCCCCGACAGGACTATGGACCACCCGCACAACGAGACCACGACCGACCACGCTCACAACGGGACCGAGGCGGCCCCGTACGGCGGGACCGCCGAGGAGTGGGAGGGCTGGATGGAAAATCACATGACCGAGCACATGGGTCCCGGGTCGGCCGCCTGGATGGAGGCGCACATAGGCGTCACTGTCGAGGAGATGGCACAGCACATGGCTGACGGGAACGGTACCGCCCACGATGTGTGGTACCCGAACCACCACCGCGCTAACGAATACGGCACGCACGGCCCCGAGCACGACGATGTCTATGGCACCCACGTTGACGACACGCACCGCGACGACGACCGCTGGGGCGGTCACGGGATGGCCGGCCGCGGCCACGGCTGCTGACCGGCTTCGATCGTCTCGTTCGAACATCACCGAATACGGACTACAATGACTCAGATCACCTCTCAGCTCGGACGCACTGCTCGACGAACGACGATCGCGGCCCTCGGCCTGCTCGCCGCGGCGACTGGCACGGCGGCCGCTCACGGCGGCGGCAGCTACGGCGGTGGCGGGATGATGGGCGGCGGGACTGGGGGGCTATTTGGCGGGACGATGGGGCTGTGGGGGCTCCTCTGGATGGGACTACTGGTGGCCGTCCCCGCGTATCTGCTCTACACCTTCGTATCGCGGGACCGTGACGGAAGGGGAGACCCGCCGCGTGCTGTCTTGCGAGAGCGGTACGCCCGTGGCGACCTCTCGGACGAGGAGTTCGACCGGCGACGCGAACGACTCGACCGGACAGAGTGAAGTGGATTCGCGCCGTCCGATGTAGAAGGACCGTGGGGATTCGACTGGCATCCCGATATCTATTCAGAATCCACATGGTTAAGTTCGGCCACTAGTAATGTGTTATATGGACTACACAACACAAACAACAGTGTCCGCCGACTTCGAGAACGCCGTCGAGACGACGATGGCGGCGCTGAAAGACGAGGGATTCGGTGTCCTCTGTGACATCGACGTACAGGCGACGTTCGAAGAGAAACTCGACGAGGAATTCCGGCAGTACCGCATCCTCGGTGCGTGTAACCCGCCGCTGGCACACGAGGGGGTGACCGAAGAGATCGAACTCGGTGCACTCCTCCCGTGTAACGTCATCGTCTACGAAGCCGACGATGGCACGATCACGGTGAGTGCGGTCGATCCTCGACAGCTTGTCGGTATCGCCGACAACGAGGCCCTCGATTCGATCGCCAATGAGGTGTACGACCGATTCGGGCGTGTCCTCGAAGCGGTGTCAGACGAACTCGGAGCGGCGTCGGAGGCCTAAACGCGCCGGTTCCATCAGGCTGTTGCCGTGTACCCAGCGTCTTCGACGGCCTGGACGAGTGCCGTGACGTCGGCGTCACCATCGACGCTCGCTTCTTCGGCTTCGTGGTCGGCACTCGCGTCTGTTACACCACTGACTTCACGGAGCGCTTCTTCGACAGTCTGCTCGCAGTGTCCGCAGGACATCCCTTCGACAGTGATTGTCGTCATTGCAGATCTACATACGCTCGCATATTTTATGCGGGTTTCCCCTTCAGAAGTGGTGTCCTGAGAGTCTGTGATTTTCGAATCGAAAGTCGATAGCCAGTGAGCCTTTTGTCGGGGCGAGTGCCGAACGCCGTATCCAAACACGAGCACGGTGGGAATTTCGAGACCTCAACGGGATCGCCCCTCGATCCGCGACGTGCGGCTAGAACAGCCCGGATGCCGACCGGAACCCGTCGATGCTCTCGCTGCGATCCCGAACAGATATCAGGGAACTGCACGACAGCTGTGATATGGGCCTATTTCAGAACACGCGCCAGCCTGACTGGGACTGGTGGAGCAAGCTGTGGCCGACTCCCGGTGCGACGCTTCGTCGCCTCGGTATCACCGCCGGGGCGACCGTCGCAGAGGTCCCCTCCGGAAACGGCTACTTCGCACTCCCTGTGGCTCGGATCGCCGAACCGGCCACCGTCTACGCGATCGATCTCGATACGTCACTGCTCGAGGAACTCGACGAGATCGCCACCCAACAGGGTATCGAGAACGTCGAGACGCGCCAGGCTGACGCCCGCGAGTTCGCCCAGCATCTCCCCGAACCCGTGGACGTCGTCTTGCTTGCCAACACGTTTCACGGCATCGACGACACGGACGCGGTCGTCCGGCAGGCGTTCGACGCACTCCATCCCGGTGGCCAGTTCGTCGTCTGCAACTGGGCGGCCGAGCCGCGGGAGACGACGACGATTGACGGCGAACCACGCGGCCCACCGACGGAGCTCCGGGTTACGCCCGAGCAGACAGTCCAGGCTGTGACCGATGTGGCCGGCTTCGAACGACGCGACGAGATCGACCTGCCGCCGTACCACTACGCCCTTCGATTCGAACGGTAGTGGCCCGTTTTTTCATAGTGATCGTTGTAGCTGTTTGCCGGGGCGACCGTCCGTCGTCGAGCGGTCGATACCGAAATGACCTACAACGGTCACTATCACCTGCGGTGTAGTCGCGTCTCGCGATAGTAAATCAAGACTGTGCAGATGGCGACGACCGCGAGATAGACGATACTCAACCCGAGTGACGCAGCCGTAGCGACGCCGGAGGTGAGTCCGGTATCGACCATTACGCGAACGGAGTGATAGCTGGGCAGGAGTTACATCCACCAGTCGGGCGAGGACTGGACAAACAGGGGGTCCTGGAAGAGCCCGATGTCGAGCATCTGGAGGATCAGCATGAGCCACATCCCGGCCAGCCGATTGACTACCGCACCGACAAGCATCCCGACGAGAGACTATCTCTGAATCCATTTATATTATTCATAAATAATTCTAATAGCATACCCGAAATGTACGCCCGCAAACACTACCGGCCGAGGTTCTACTAGTAGGCTTGATGAAACTGAAATCGACCGCTCTGGATTCAATACGTCCGATATACTAAACAACAGTCTGAATCCGATATTGCGGGTCGGTCTCAGTGAGGGGACCGAGTTCAGTCGAGCTATGACCTGTCGTATGATGCTCTGTCGAGACTCCATCAGAACCAGTCTGCTGAATATAGAGGTTGAAGTCAGCACGCCGGCTGTGTTTGGCACCATTGTTGAATTCTAGCAGTTCAGAACTGAAGTGGAACTAGCGACTCGCTCGTTCTCGATACGCTTCCAGACAATTCCCTGCTTTCCGTCCTCGTACGAAGGTATATATCCGCAATCGGAGTAGTATCGGACTGAGGATAAAACAGTGCCAGTGACTAATCCCGACGCCAACTCCTTGTTAGGAGTCGATAGACGGACGCTCTTGGTACTGACGGGAACAGCCGGAATCACGATTCTCTCCGGTTGTCCGTCCGAGCCGTCCTCCAGCGGTCCATCCTACGAGCACATCGAGATCGACGACGGTCCGACCTTCGGGCCTGGTCTTCAGGCTGTGACCGAGCGGGGCTACTACGCCGCATTAGTCGTCACCGAGGATGAAGCAGAGCTGTTCGATTTTGAGCGGCTGGCAGACGTGGAGGCGGCATTCGTCAGGGGGACGGATTTCAGCGCGTCCTACCTCGGGTTGGTCCAGGTTTGTCCCCTGAATTCGTCCATGCGATTCGAAATCGTGGACATTAACGAAAGCGATGTCAACCTGACCGTCAACCTGGTCGTTCGAGACGAGACACCGCACTCGGACGACCGCGTCATCTCTACCCTACTGCTCCGGATTCCCCATCCAGTCCCAGACCGCATCGCCGTCGAGTTGGACATCGCCGACCGCCACGAGACATTCTCCGGAACTCGTCTGTCTGGCACGAAGCAACCCGTATTCGGGTGACTTCGCGGGTGTATCCTGTTGCCACTTCATAGTGACTGTTGTAACGATTTACCGATACGATCGCCTGACACCGCGGGATCGGTCCGGGACAGACTTACAGCAGTCACTATCAGTTCTGAACTGATAGAATCAACTGAAAGGCGCTGTAGCACGCGCATCGAGCGATTCACGTCTGAAGCCGCACTCCGTCACACTGCTGTATATGCGCTCTGTATCCAGCACGGGCATCCAAAGTTGACAGATATCAATACTCCCGGCAGACCTCATTTCAAGGCTTGTCAGCATCGGCTGTTCCAAAAATCTCTCCAAGAAGAGCGGTTATCACGGAAGAACTTCTATCAATGGTATACCGTAACTTACGCTATAAATCTTATTTGCAGATAGCTCTAATGGCATACTCGAAATGTACGCCCGCAACACTAACGACCGACATCATCCCAGGCGGCATGCCAGGTCAGCCGGGAAACCCTCGTGGCGGGCGGGGCGCGCTACGCGCGCCCAATTGCGCGACCGGCGATAGCCGGGAGCGCGGGGGCTCCCTCAGGAGCCCATGTGCCAAAGCGGCGTCAGCAGCTCTGGCGAGTCGCCCTACGGGCGACTAAGTGCCGAGGCGGTATGAACCACCTCATTTGTGGCCAGTTGGCCACGATATGTACCGTACCTGGGTTCTCCGCGACGTCATCGCTCCCATACAGGGTGGCTCGGGCGGGGACTTGTGGTACGCACGTTTGGATACTCGAGCGGCGAGGATAAGCCCTTCGCGTATCTCCCGGGCGGCCTGCTCACTCCTCGTCGTCGGCCCAGGGCCCGACACCAAGCAGGTGGCCGGCCACCCAGCCCAGCAGAAACGGACTCAACACGGCCAGACAGATCAGGCCGATCCATCGCACTGGTGGGGGCTGCAGTGCCAGATAGCACAGGTAGAGTGTCCCGACCAGCGGCAATGCGCGCTGGACCAGACCCATCAGAGCGTGTACTCCGACTCGCGCAGCTGGAGATAGTCTTCGTCACGGAAACTCCGTCTGACCCACAGGTATCGACCCAGCAACGACATCCCACTCCAGCCGGCACGGAACGCCTGTCGGAGGCGCGATCCTTCGAACTCGACCATCCGCCTGACAGTCCTGAAGACCTCGTCCCAGTCGGCGGGCTCCATGTCGTGTGCCAGATCCGCGAGCGAGACGTTCCTGATAATCTCGTCACCGATGGCATCCTTCCACTCGGGGTTATATCGCTGGAGATTGTCGTTGGCCGCCAGTCGACCGGCGATTTTGCCAGTCCGAACGGCAACGTGATCGCCGCCTTCGTGGAACGCCGAGGTCGCACCCATCGCACCGCCGACGACGGCGACATTGGCCTGCGTGGGTGATTCGATCGGTCGCGTCGACGAGATCGGATACGCTTCGGTTCCCTTCTGTTTACCCCGGTCCTCGACAAGCGGGAAGTCCTCGATATCGTAGTCGGGATAGAGCCACTCCAGCAGGCGCTTGAGGTACACTCGCCCTGGCGGGATTCGATCGTCTTCAGGCCGGAGCAGTTCGTAGGACTCCCGATTCGAGACGGCGTCGATGTCCATCCCGATCGGCATCGTCAGACCGACACGTCCGACGTTGTCGTCGTTGGGGAAGATCCAGGGATAGGCGGTGTGACCCGGGATGACGCCCCACCAGAACTTGATCAATTCGGGGTCGAACAACTCCTCAGGAATCTTGCGGTGCTCCTGATAGGCGATGTGGTTCGCCGTGTTCGGTCCGAGAATCGACGACACCGAACGCCCCGATGGCATGAACTGATCGACGGCGTCCATGGTGATCGTCCGCTGGGGACCATCCGCGAGCACGAGCGCGTCGGCTTCGATTTCCTCGCCGCCCGCGAGCGTCAGGCGATGTGTGTAGGACCGACCGTCACGCTCTGACTCGACGTCACTGACGCTCGTTCCGACCTCGTAGGAGGCACCGGCAGCCTCGGCTTCCTCGCGGAGCCAGTCGTCGAACCGGGCGCGCTGGAAGGCAAATCCAAAGCCGTCCCAGGACGATTCGATCTGGGTGGCCTTGACCGTCGCAGACTCGGACGGACCGGCGAAGTACGCGCCGTCGAGATCACTGAGGATTATCTCCTCGGGGATCTCCTCGGGTTCGAAGTCCATGATATCGACCCAGTAATCGAGCATTCCAGCGGCGTCGGTCGAGTCAGGACCGAGATGATCGCGATCCGATCGCGGCACCCCTTTCTCGATGACGAGCGCATCCGCATCTTCATCGGCTGCGGCCATGGCGGCAGAAGAACCCGCTGGGCCGCCACCAACGATCGCAACGTCGACTCGGTGCATATCCCCTACCCCGAACTCTCGGGATTTAAAGTTCGTGAATGACAGTCGGCACTCGTTTCCCCCAAACGTTCGGAGAGTGCGGATTGTTTCTCCATCAGTCACGAATCGAGTCTCTGATACCCCTCGCTTCGAGCGAGATCCATCGTTCCTCTACCAGCGCGATCGTTTCGGACCGTTTCACACTGTTCTCGTACTGGAAAGACGGTATCGTCGTGGATCTATCGTAGTCATTGAAAAGACTCCAACAATCGATCGCGTGATTGCAGTGCGATCGATGTGGGAACCAGTTCAATTGTCACGGTAGTACCAGAGCACATTCAAACGGCCGCCGACAACACACAGGAAGCGATGGCCGAAGACATCGAGATTCTGATCATCCAGCAGAAACCACACGGACTACCCGTCCAGGGACTCCTCGACGCGCTTGCAGGCCGCATCGAGTCAGCCACGCTCTCGCTCGCGAAGACCGAGTCGGAAGTCGACGAGCAACTCCCCGACGCTACCGTCGTCGTCGGCCCAACGATTTCGGCCGAGCAACTCGATAGAGCCGAGTCACTCGAACTGTTCGCCTGCTCGTACGCCGGGACCGACCACCTCCCGCTCGCGGAACTGGCCGAGCGCGGCGTCACGGTGACCAACGCCGGCGGTGTCCACGCCTCGAACGCTGCCGAGCAGGCCATCGGCGGGCTCCTCGCGCTCACGCGGGACCTCTTCCGAGCACGCCGCCAGCAGTCAGACGGCGTCTGGCAGAACTTTCAGTCGGGCGAACTCGCAGGTGGCACGGTGACAGTCGTCGGGCTTGGAAAAATTGGGGCGGCAATTGCCGAGCGTCTCCATTCCTTCGACGTGACGATCCGCGGCGTCCGTCACTCCCCGGGGAAGGGCGGCCCAGTCGAGGAGGTCTACGGCTACGACGAGTTCGAACAGGCGATCGTCGATGTCGACGCCGTCGTTCTCGCCTGTCCGCTGACGGAAACGACCAGCAATCTCGTCGGGCGATCGGCGTTCGAGGTTGTGCATCCGGAAACGATCCTCGTCAACGTCGCCAGGGGTGGCGTGGTCGATACCGAGGCCCTGGTACACGCGCTTCGCTGGAACGACATCGGCGGAGCAGTATTAGACGTCACGGACCCCGAACCGCTCCCGCCCGAGCATCCGCTATGGGACTTCGAGAACGTCTTGATCACGCCGCACAACGCCGGCTACACGCCCGAATATTACGAGCGTCTGGCCGACATCATCGACGAGAACGTCCAGCGGGCGCGTGAGAGCGGTGAGTGGACCGGGTTGCAGAATCAGATCGTTCCCTGACTGGTTTTCGAGTCCCGATAGCCCGCGCGCGCTTCGAGATACCAGTAGCCGGCGATCACTCCGACCGCGACGATCATCGCCACGGCCCGGATCAACTGATCAGGGAGCGAAGTCAGTGTCGAGAGAGCGTACGCGAGGAGCGCGAGGACCGCAAGCGCGATGACGAGACCGACTGTCCGCCAGCGCGCGGCGACGGGGTAGTCATCGCGATCCTCGCCGAGTATCGCTAGAACGAGATGCGCACCACCGAAAATTAGTGCGTTGAACAGTACCGACGCGACGACACCGATCGTTGGATCTTGGATGTCGAACACCTGTGGGACGATGAAGAAGACCGCGAGTGCGAGTACGGCGACGCCGAGATGGACGACTGTCTCTCTGGAGAGCATACGATTCGTTCTCGACTGGGTCGGAAAAATATGCCGGCTGATCAGATGTACCCGCTATCGAGGAGGAGTTCGCCGTTGAGGATGGAGGCTCCTGCTGCGCCGCGGAGCGTGTTGTGCGCGAGGCAGTTGAAGTTGATCCCGTTGGTCGTCTCTTTCAGCCCGCCAGTGGCGATTGCCATGCCGTTGTCGTGGTTGCGGTCGAGACGTGGCTGCGGACGCTCGGGGTCCTCGAAGACACGGATCAACTGCTCGGGCGAGGAGTGCAGTTCGATCGAGGGGTACGACTCCATCGCGTCGGCAGCTTCTGCGGGCGTGACGTCTTCGGCGAGGTCGGCCCAGACGTTTTCGAGGTGCCCATCGAGCGTCGGGATGCGGTTACACGAGGCCGAGACGTCGACATCGTGCCACTCGATCTCCGCGCCGTCGAAGTTCCCCAGGAGTTTCTGAGACTCGGTCTCCATCTTCTCTTCTTCGCCGCCGATATGGGGGATGGCGTTGTCGATGATCTCCATCGAAGAGACGCCGTCGTAGCCCGCGCCCGAAACGGCCTGCAGCGTCGAGACGTCGACGCGTTCAATACCGAACGCCTCGTCCAGTGCCGCCAGCGGCGGGACCATCGTGATCGTCGAGCAGTTGGGGTTCTTGATGAGCGCGCCGTCCCAGCCGCGCTCGTCGCGCTGGACTTCGATCAGATCGAGGTGGTCGGCGTTGACCTCCGGGATCGTCAGTGGTACGTCCTCGTCTGTGCGGAAGTTCGAGGAGTTCGACGAGAGGATGTATCCCTCTTCTGCGAACTTCGGTTCCACGGCCTCGCCGACCGACGAGGGCAGCGACGAGAAGAGGAGGTTGACGTCGTTCGGGACGTAAGTCGGGTCTGTCGCACGTACCTCCATCTCGGCGACGTACTCAGGGATCGGCGTGTCGATTCGCCACTTGGCGGCGTCACGATAGTCCTCGCCTGCACTGTCTTCGCTGGCAGTGAGTGCTGCGATTTCGAATTCCGGATGCGGGTCGAGCAACTGGATCAATCGCTGTCCGACGGCCCCGGTCGCGCCGAGGATGCCGACGTTCGTTGTCATGGTACTCAGGGGTAGCGCGATGCGTAGTCAAAACAGTTTGGATACGGCTCGCACACCCTGCTGATACGGACCGCTGTACATCTGTTCCGCATCGACTATCTGGAGTCGGGTGGTCGGTGTGGTTAATCATTACAGCGGTCTGTATGAAACGCCGTGGCTATCGAACAACGATCGATACCAGAAAATCACCGCTCGTCGCTTATTCGCTCGAGCCGCTCGTTTCGGACTCGCGTTCGCGCTCGGTCTCCGATTCGGTGTCGCGTTCGGCCACGGCTTCGCCGTCCGCACCCTCTTCGGACTCGCCCTCTTTCATCTCCTGCAGTTCCTGTTCGACCTGTTCGCGCCCTTTCTGGAACTCGCCAATCGCCTGCCCGGATGAACGAGCGAGCTTGGGAATCTTGTTCGCACCGAACAGAAGCACTGCCAGCAACAGCAACAACAGCACTTCGGGACCGCCCGGGATGCCTGGGATCTGTAGTACGACCATTGTACCCCATCCTTACCTGCTGTCTATTATAGTCTTTTTGCCTTCTGAGCAGCCCGAGAATCCACTGATTGGACGCTGTTGTCGTCTTTTCGTACCGATAGCAGTGGCTGTGGTGAGGTTGCATTCGAATCTGGGGGAATCACAAGGGTCTTTGAGCGGACTTCCTAACTCCCGGCCGCTATGGTAGACGAAGGCGACGCAGCACCCGACTTTACGGCACCGCTCGCGAATGGCGACGTCGACTCGTTCACGCTCTCGGAGCACCTCGACGAGGCCCCGCTCGTGCTCGCGTTCTTCCCCGGTGCGTTCACGGGCGTCTGCAGCCACGAGATGAACGAATTCCAGGACAAACTCGACGAGTTCCAGGCGGTTGGTGCCTCGGTGTACGGGATCAGCGTGGACTCGCCGTTCGCACTCAACGAGTTCCGTGAGAAGCTCGGCTTGCAGTTCGATCTGATCAGTGACGCCGAGAAAGACATCATCGACGCCTACGACATCCCGATGGACTTCGCGGATCTGGGCGTCTACGACGTCGCGAAACGATCAGTATTCGTCATCGACGCCGACGGCGAGATCCGCTATGCATGGGTCAGCGATGATCCTGGTGTCGAACCCGACTACAATGAAGTGCTGGCAGAAGTGCAAGACCTCGCGTAGGCTGTCGTCCGTTTCGAGGTTTCCGGAGGCCGGTGGAATTATATTCGGGACTGTTCTATACGGTGGTAGTGAGTATCAACGTCGATACACGGATTATCGACCGCGGCAGCGACGAGTACGTCGGCGACGCCTGGGAACTCAAAGAGCGGATTCGCCGCTCGGACGACGTTTTGCGACAGCGGCGCGGTTTCTTCGAGAACGCGTACCGGCGCTCGAAGGTTTACGTCTATCTCAATCGAGCTCGGCAGACGAAGCTCATCGGTTTCGCGGCCGTCCGACGGGACGGCTACATCCTCTTTCTGGCGGTCGACGAAACGTATCGTGGCGAGGGCTTCGGCAAGCGACTGATTGCCCGCGTCGCCGAAGACTATCGATCGGTATCGTGTCACGCCCGAACGACCAACAGAGAAGCGATCGAATTTTACGAGCACGTCGGTTTCGAGATCGAACGGCGGATCGACAATTACTACGAAGATGGCGGCGACGCGTTTTATCTCAAACTCGGAGACGACGAGTCGATTACCCAGCGACTCTCCCGGCTGTTGGGCCGGTGACCGGCTCACGTCATCGTCGAGGGACGAAAACGCTTTAGCCCCGAGTTCGCAAACAGGCAAGCGATGGAAGAACGGACGCGGGCCTATCTCAGAGGCCGCTTCGGTGACTACTATCGTCGCACGGAGTTGACGCCACCACCGGCGGCCAACGAGCGCGAGTGGGGATTCATCCCCTGGACCTCCAGTCCCGGGACGACGATGGTCCGACACCGGTCGTTGCTCGACCTCGGTTCGATCGAAGATTTTCTCGCGCGAAAGCGCCCGCGCCACGTCTACTTCTCGGCCGGCCGCTACGACGAACCCAGCGCCTCCTCGATGAGCGAGAAGGGATGGCGCTCCTCTGATCTCGTCTTCGATCTGGACGCAGATCACCTACCGTCGGTGACCCTGGGCGAAGACAGCTACGCCGAGATGCTCGCAAAGTGTAAGGACGCACTCCTGCGGTTGCTGGATTTCCTCGAGGACGACTTCGGATTCGAGGATCTGACGGTCGTCTTCTCTGGTGGCCGCGGCTATCACGTCCACGTGCGCGACGAGGGGATTCAGGGGCTCGAACGCGAGGCGCGACGCGAGGTCGTCGACTACGTCCGCGGGATCGGTCTGGAGTTCGACGCACTCGTCGAAGAGGAAGCGGTCGGCGGAACCGCGGGCCGCAAGAGCCCGGCACACAAGCGGACGCTCGCGACCGAAGGTGGCTGGAGCGGGCGCGCCCATCGCAACATCCTCTCGACAGTCGAAGCGTTGCTCGAACTCGACGAAGCGGACGCGCTCGACCGCCTCCAGTCCTACGAGGGCATCGGCGAGGGGAAGGCCCAGGCAGCGCTGCGTGCGATGGAGAACAACACCGAGCAAATCCGTGCCGGGAACATCGACGTTCACCCGGCGTTCGTGCAGGTGGCCCGAATCCTGATTGCCGACGCCGTCACCGAAGACAACGCCCCCATCGACGAGCCGGTCACCACCGACACGAACCGCCTGATCCGCCTCCCGGGAAGCCTCCACGGGGGAAGCGGGCTCGCCGTTCGACGGATCGACAGGACCGATATCGAGGACTTCGATCCGTTGGTCGACGCCGTCCCCGAGACGTTCGTCGGTCACGAGATTACGGTCGAAGTGACAGACGGCGGGACGGTCGAATTGCGTGGCGATAGCTTTACAGTGCAGGAGGGTGTCCATTCCGTTCCAGAGTACCTCGGCGTGTTCTTGATGGCACGGGGACGCGCCGAGAAGGGTCAAGAATAGCATGGATATCGACGAACTGCAGACCGTCCAGAGTCGCGAACGGCAAACGGATAGCCTCCAGCAGCTGCGCGACTCGTTTTACTCCGAGGCCAGCGAGTTCATCCAGCAACTCAGGGAGGCGCGCGACGACGCGGCCCAGCGTGCCGACGATCCCTGGGACAATCCGGAGGTGAACCGCCTCAGCGACGAGATAAAGACCGCAGAGCAGACCGCCGAAGCCATCTACGACCGGCGAGTCGGCAAGATCGTCAAGAAGGCCTCGCTCGCGGCTGCGGAGATGCCCACCGACGAGGACGGCCTGACCAGCGAGGAACAGGCGCTGTTCGAGCGACTGGTCGAGAACATCCAGGACAACCGCGGCCACGTCCTTGACATGATCGCCGGAGATGTCGAACCAGGGACCTCGCCGGTCAGCACAGACTCGAACCCGGCAGATTCTGAGCCCAACCCGCCGCCAGCGCAGTCGAATCGTCAGCCACCTGCCGTCGAGTCTGACTCGGAGCCTCAGACCGCGAAACCGACAGATGACGAGAGCGTTTCGGCTGCGGACGTGATGAATACCGACGGCGGGACGAAGACAGTCGAGAGCGAGCCGACACAGGCGAAACCACCTGAGACGACACCAGAGGAGCAGGCGTCACCATCAGCGGAAACGGAATCGTCTCCCGATGAATCAGCGGATGTCTCTCGGCGGACAGTCAGGATTACGAAAGATGTCGGGGAGATATTTGGCGTCGATCAGCGCGAATATGACCTTTCGACGGACGACGTGGTGACGTTGCCGGCCGACAATGCCGAACCTCTTCTACAGCGTGACGCCGCTCAACCTCTCGACTAAAGGAGCGCAGACGGCGGTGGTCGCGCCCCGAGTGTGAGATCGACGACCTGGAGCCGTCCGTCGCGGACGACCTCGATTTCGATCGTGTCTCCCGGGCTCGTCTCCAGGGCGAGAAAACTCGACAGTTGCTGGTCGGTCGTAATCTCCTGGCCGCCCATTCGTCTGATGACGTCTCCTCCGACTGGGACCTCTCGGCCATTGATCGTCACATCCCGAATCTTCCCCTGGAGAACACCTTCGGCGGGACCATTCTCGGCATCGATTACGTACACGCCGCTTGCCAGATCGAGATCGTTCGCTTCTGCGATCGCTGGAGTGACCGGGCGTAATGAAATCCCCATGAACGGATGGTCATAGTTGCCGGTTTCGATCAGCGAGGGGACGACTCGGTCGACGAGACCGCCCGAGATCGCGAAGCCGATGTTGTCGCCACCGCCGGAGTTGATCACACCGACGACACGACCCTGGAGATCGACGAGTGGGCCGCCGCTGTTGCCCGGATTGACGGGTGCGTCGGTCTGGATGGCGTCCGGGATGGTAAAGTTGCTATCAGGCGTCGCGGGTAGCGTTCGATCGAGACCGCTGACGATCCCCGATGATACCGACCCCGAGAAGCCGAAAGGGTTGCCGATCGCGAGTACTTCTTCGCCGACGGGCGGGTCCTGGACCTTCACCGGCAGCGCGTCGGCGTCTCCGGGCGGTTGGTCGACTTTTAGCACGGCCAGATCGCTGTAGATATCGTCGGCGATGAACGAGACGCGTCGCCAGCCACCCGTTCGAAAGCGGACGTTGATTTCTGTCGCGCCGTCGACCACGTGTTCGTTCGTCACAATGTGGCCGTCGGTGTCGTACATCCAGCCGCTCCCCTGGCTGTTGCCCTGTGAGGTGACGACCTGAATCTGGACGATGGAGTTCCGGACGGCTCTGAAGACGTCGGTGAACCGTGAGGGTGAGGCCGACTCCGGTTGTTCGAGCGTGGCCTGTCTGATAGTCTTCCCGGACCGCGTCTCGGGAGCAAATGGATTGTCGGCTTCGTCCGCTCCTGGAGCCGACGAACACCCCGCCAGCGCCACCCCAGCACCGGTTGCCAGCAGCCCGACGAAGCGACGACGCGATGCCTCCTTTGGCATACCCAGATCCAAGGGAGTGAGCGGAATAAACCCTCGGTCGAGCGCAAGCGTTTTTTCGACCCGCCGTGGAAACTCCGGTAGGGCGTGTGGCCTAGCGGACAGGGCGAGGGGTTCCTAACCCCTCGATCCCGGGTTCGAATCCCGGCACGCCCGTTCTGCGACGAAAGAACGTGAGGTGCGAACGGGCACGGGATTCGAACCCTGGAAGTCGCGCGCAGCGTCGCGAGCACGTCTTCCTCCGGTTCGAATCCCGGCACGCCCGCTCGTCTCACGGGCGTGCCGTAGATCGCAAACGTTTCGCGTTTGCTCACTCCCGGAAGACGCTGAAGCGTCTTTCGACCCTCTCGAAATCTTTGATTTCGCTCACTCCTGGCCCACCTGTTTTCCGGCGAGCGACAGCGAGATTCATCGCTGTCCCGTCCGTCGAGAATGGAAACATACAGGCACGGCGGTGACATACCACTGGTAATGACGACGGTTGTAGTTCCTGTTCGCTATCCTCTTACCTCCCATTCGAAGGCGACGCTTGCAGAGGCGATCCGGGTCGCAGAGGTAGAAGACGCTTCGCTCACTGTGCTGCACGTCAATCTCTACCAGAACAACGGCCGCGTGACGCGGACCGATCTCAAATCGGCTGTTGAACAGGTGTTTGGCCACCTTCCACGGACCCGCTATATCGTCCGCTCGGGGCTGCTCGTCGAGGAGACGATTCTCGACGAGGTGATTTCAGAGCAAGCGGACGTCGTGGTGATCGGCCAGAAACAGAAGAGTCGCTGGCGCGAGATGGTTAGGCGACTGCTCGACGATCCAAACCTCGAACACTTCCTCGCTAACGAACTCGACGCTCGAATCGTCGCGGTCAACGGACAGGGATCGGGAAAGTGATGAAACCGAAAGGTACGCCACCGGCCAGCCTGTAGGTACGGCTATGACCGACGACTCCGGGCCTGTTTCCGAGGAGCGTCGCGAGGAGTTACTCGAGCGGATCTCGAAACGTGGGTCGACCATCGGCGAGCGAATCCCCGAGCAGATCACCATCGACGGCGAGGAGATCGCGCTTCGGTCGTTCGTCTGGGAGACAAAAAAGCAGGGTGTCGTCCCGCCCGAACAGCGCGACAGTGTCCATCGCGTCCGTGCGACGCTGAAACGTGAGCGGGATCGCCTCAAGAACCGACTCAAGACTGGTTCTCTCTCGTCGACTGAAGCCGAATCGACCGCCGATACGATCGTCGGCATCGATCGGGCCCTTGCGGCACTGAAGAGTCTACGAGAACCCGATCTGCAGGAACACTCTCACAAGGAATACGTCGAGAGCAACAGGCGGTGGGTGAACTTCATCAACCAGTTGCGCTAGACCTCGACCCACTCCGACGGTGAGGAGGTCAGGCCGACGACGCGCGCCTGTCGTGTTCCGTTCTGCTCGCGAACCTCTATCATGCCGTCGAAGGCCTGCTTTATCACCTGCAACGTCTGTTCGTCGTGGGCGGCAGAGTCGATCGTGAACAAGCCAAGATATCCGGCCGCATCCAGGCGCGAGGAGAGAACGTGACAGAACTTGAACACTGTCTTACGGTCGGTGTAGGTCAACATCGTCGACAGCGAAGAGAGAGCGAGCCGCCCTTGCTGTGCACCGCTCTCGTGGAGCCCTTCGAGTGCCTTGGTGATCCCGATCCCGATACCAGTCAGATCACCCGGTGAGGAAACGTTGTGGACGTAGATCCCGTCTCCCGTGGTGTCGTTCGCCCCGTCAGAAACACAGTCGACCACGCCGAGGCGGACGGCGTCAGTACCGGCCCGATCCCGGAAGTTTGTGATGACGTTGTCTGCTCGATCACCGGTCGAGACGATGACCGCCCCCTGTCCTTGTCGGGTGCCGTCGGCCAAAATCTCGTATGCTAGATCGTCTTTCCCCGTCATTGCCGGCCCCGAAATCAGGATATTCGATCCTGGGCGCACCGATTCCAGTGCCTCGATGTCGAGTACGTTTGTGAGGTCGTACATTGTCCCAGATTGATCAGTGTTCGTCGCCATTTCCTAGTCCCCGCAGGGTCGCGATGAAGTCTTCGTCGTCTTCGATTCCCCCAAGCGTCTGTGAGAGATCGTCCTGTAGTTCGTTAATCCGATCTGTCAGATCCGCGTACTCCTCGCTTTCAGCGAGTTCGGCACTGCTCTTTGTCGCCTCCAGTGTCGCCTGTTTTTCGACCAGTGAGTAGTATTCCTGCAGCAGGCCGTCGTACTCAGAGCGTTCGAGAAGATTGCCCACCGTCTCGTGGAGTTGCTCGCTCCGGATTGGCTTGGTGAGATACGAATCGAATCCCATCTCCAGAATATCGAAATCAGGTTCGACTGCTGTCACCATCGCGACCCGGCATTCAAAGCCACTGTCACGAATTCGTGAAAGGACCTCGTCCCCAGAGAGGCCCGGCATCATTCGGTCGAGAAGTACCACGTCGACGGCTTCGTCGAGCATGTCGAGAGCTTCGTCACCGTTCTGTGCCATCCTGACTTCGTAATCGTCCCGAAGCCAGAGATTGTACGTCTCGGCGACGTCCGGTTCGTCTTCGACGATAAGTACGACGGGTGCGTCGGGATCTGACATCGGCTCTCTTCGATGTGTTTACCCTCCACGTACATATCACTGTGGGTCGCGTATCGGAATCGATAGCAGGACGTAACCGACCGAATGCGGTGTCCCTTCAGGGAGTGAGCGAAAGAATAAAAGCGTCCTGAATGGTCGACGTGGAGCGACACGCACAAGCCGTCGGTCGCTCTACGAGCGGGTATGATCCAGAACCTCGCTGCCGGCCAGCAGGTATTCACGAGCAACGTTTTCCTCGTGGCTGGCGAGCGCACAGTGCTGGTCGACGTCGGGAACGACTTCGACGTCTGTTCGGCCGTCCGTGAGCACGTCGACGGTATCGACGCCGTCGTTCTGACGCACACCCACCCTGACCACGTCGGCAACCTCGACGCTGTCGTCGAGGAATTCGACGTCGATGTCTGGGGGTTCGACCCCGAGTTTCCTGGCGTCGATCACGCCATCGAGGATGGCGAGAGCGTCACACTCGGCGACAACACCTACACCGCACTGCACACGCCGGGCCACAAGAACGATCATCTCTGTTTCTACGCACGTGGGCCAGCCATTCTGATCGCTGGTGATCTCATCTTCTCCAACGGCGGATTCGGCCGTACCGATCTCGAAGAAGGCGACCGTCAGCAACTGATCGAGAGTATCGACCGCGTTCGCGAGGCCGTCGAAGAACCCCTCGATGAACTTCACTGTGGCCACGGACCTAGCGTCACTAACCAGCCGTTCGATCACGTCGAACTGGCGGCCCAGGCCGCGCGGTTCGGATAGCTACGCCCCGGTAATGGCCAACAGAGCGTCGTAGGCATCGCCGTACGCATCTGCGACTGCCGACGGTTTCGCCCGCTCGCTGTCGCTCAATGGTGGCAGCTCCAGCGTCTCGACTGGATCGATCAAATCGGTGACGTCTGCGACGCGCTCTTCGAGAGTGCCGTGATCCGACGCCGAAGAGCCGCTAGCCACTGCACACCCCTTGTCGTAGCGTTCGCCGTCGAACAGACGAACGCGGCGTGGTTCGACGACAGCGACCGCGTCGAAGTCGAGTGACTGGAGCGGCCGGGCGACGTCACTGTAGGACTCGACGACCGACAGCGGCTGGGCTGCGATTTTCTCACGGAGCGACGCCTGAGTCGGCTGGTGGTGAGCCTCCATGGCATCGTTGAACTCGGCCAGCGATTCGACGCTGATGGCATCGTCGACAGGGAACGCAGACCGGACCAGTTCCGGCAGTTCGACAGTCCCGTTGCGGACGTACGTGTCACCGACACGATCCAGCAGGAACTCCCGGCCGTCCTGTTCGAGAACGCTCCCGACACCGCCAGGTTTGGGCCACCAGAGACGGTGAATCGCGTTGATCTCCGGCGGTGAGACGTCACCCGGCGCTGCGCTGGCGAGTCGATTCGCGTCCTTGCCGTAGAGGACGCCCGAGTCGGCTGCCGCCAGCACGTCCGAGTGACTGTACCAGTAGTCGTTGCCAGCCCGTGGTTTGTACCCGACTGCACCGGTTCGATGGACCAGGCCGGTCGAGAACGTTGTTTTGCCGGCGTCGAGCTGTGCAGCGCCAGCGACGAGCAGGTTCATTCCTGGGCGAGGCCGTAGTAGCCGGGTTCGTCGTCAGCTTCGGGTTCGGCGAAGACGAACTCGTCGCTGTATTTGAGCATCCATGGGATGGCCCAGTCCAGCAGGACGTTCTCGGTTTCGACGTCCAGTTCTTCGGTGGGGTCGACTCCCTGGAGCAGACGGGCGACTTCGTAGATCGTGTAGAGTGTGTCACTGTCGAGGACTTCGTCGGGTTCGCGAAACTCGAGGGGCCGAAGGTCCTCGAAGTCGTCTCGTGGTCGTGGCATAGATCCGAGTACGTTAGTCCCACGCCTAAATGTCCCGAAACCGTCGTCGCGGCCACAAATCAATCCCTGATATGGGGCCCGAAGATTCATCACAGAACTCGACAATAAAAGAGACTAATGGCCGTCCGATTCGGGCCTTACGAGATCCTTCTCGTGGTGGCTGCGATCGCGACTGCGGTGGTCGCAGTCTACGCATGGCGACGGCGGGACAAACCCGGGGCAACGTTTCTCGCACTCATTCTGGCGGGCAATTCCTGCTGGGCCAGCCTGTCGCTAGTGGGTTCGCTCGCCAGTGGAGCGCAACTTGCGCTGCTCTCGGCGAAGCTCGTCTATCTGTTCATCCCAATGGCAGTAACTGGCGTATTTCTCTTTGCACTCACGTATACCGGTCGCGAGCACTGGCTCGGGCCCCGGCTGTACGCTGCTCTTTCGATCGAACCGATTCTCCTCAATATCGCCGTCTGGACCAACGACAGCCACGGTGCGTTCTGGACAGTCGAGGGAGTGAGCGAATCGTCGCGGATCGGCTGGGACATCACGTTCGAAGTCCTGTTTCAGATACACATTGCCTACTCGTATCTGTTGATGGCGGCTGCGACGGTGTGGCTCGTCCAGTTTGCACTCGGTGCGGATCGACTCTACCAGCGCCAGGTACTCGGCCTCCTCGGGAGCCTCGTTCCACCGTGGGTTGGGAACGTCCTGTTCATCGTCGCCCCGCTGTCAGCCGACCCGACGCCCATCGCACTCTCGCTCACTGGGCTGGGCCTCACCTGGTCGATCCTCAGGGCGAGGCTGCTCGATATCGCGCCACTCGCTCGCGCTGCCGTCATCGAGACGATTGCCGACGGTGTGGTCGTCGTCGATGACACCGGACAGATCGTCGATGCCAACACAGCCGCACGCGAATTGTTCGAGTGGTCCGAACACGCTATCGGATCCCAGATCGAGACTGCACTCTCCGAAGCGCCGGACGTAACCGATCGAATCCAACCCCTGCTGGCAACGTACGAAGAGACATCGACCGAGTTCGAATTGGGCGACCGATATTACACCGTCGACGCCGCGCCGCTCACAGACGTTCGTGGGGAGTTCATCGGGCATGCACTGCTCGTCCACGACGTCACCGAGCGCAAGGACCGTGAACTCGAACTTCAGCGACGGAACGAACAACTCGATCGCTTCGCTGGCGTCGTCTCTCACGACCTCCGGAACCCACTACACGTCGCTTCCAGCGCGCTCGAACTGGCCAGGGAGACGGGCAAAAAAGAACACTTCGAGCGAGTCGAACGCGCACACCACCGGATGGAAGAACTGATCGAAGATCTACTGATGCTAGCCAGAGAGGGTGAACAGATCGCGGATCGCGAAGCAGTGTCGCTGGCCGAACTCGCGCAGACTGCCTGGGACACCGTCTCGACTTCCGAGGCGACCCTCGAAATCGACGGCGACACGACCCTGGCAGCGGATCCGAACCGCCTCCAACAACTGCTGGAAAATCTCTATCGCAACAGCGTTGAACACGCCGGTCCAGACGTCACGATCCGGGTCGCAGCAACTGACAGCGGTTTTGTGGTCGAGGACGACGGCCTCGGGATCCCCTCGGAGATCCGGAACGCAGTAGCCGAATCGAGGTACTCGATCGAGGAGACGAGTGCTGGAATCGGGCTATTGATCGTCAGTCACGTCGCCGAGGCCCACGGCTGGGAACTATCGATCGGTGAGAGTGCGACTGGTGGCGCTCGATTCGAATTCGACACTGACGGTGACCTGTAGGCGGCGAAAAAATCAGGCGATGGTTAGCCTTCGACGCGACCGACGACTTTCGCGTACTGGTCAGCGACGTTGTCCCAGTCGACGACCTCGAAGAACGCGTCGATGAAGCTGCCGCGGTCCGGGCCGTAATCGTAGTAGTACGAGTGCTCCCAGACGTCCAGCGCGAGGATCGGGTGGGCTCCCCACAGCGCGCCCTGGTCGTGCTTGTCGACCTTTACGTTGCGGAGCTGTTTCGCAACTGGGTCGTAGACGAGCAGCGCCCAGCCGCCGGCAGCGCCAGCAGCGGCCTCGAACTCGCCTTTCCAGCCCTCGTACGAACCGAAGTCTTCCTCGATTCGGTCGGCGAGCTCACCGGATGGTTCGCCGCCACCGTTGGGGTCCATATTCTCCCAGAACAGCGTGTGGAGATAGTGCCCACAGCCGTTGTGGGTGACGCTGCCGATCGCACCAGCACTCGAAGAGAAGTCGCCGGATTCGCGGTTCTCCGCGAGTGTCTCCTCGGCTGAAGCGAGGCCGTTCACGTAGCCCTGATGGTGGGTGTCGTGATGCCACGTCAGCACCTGCTCGGAGATATGCGGCTCCAGCGCGTCGTAGTCGTACGGGAGCGGCGGCAGTTCGGGATCGGAATGTTCACTCATAAATATCCCTCCATTTGCTGTGTCGAACGGAAACCTGAAAAAGGTTGAGGAGCCGGATGACAGTCACCCACATGGTCGGATTGCTGGGACGCGATTCATCGGGCTCGTGGGGTTGGTAGCAATTCACTTCTCAGGTCCTTTCTCACCGCTCGCTACTCGGCCTGGAGGGCCGATTCGTTCGCTGGCGCTCACGATTAGACATTCCGCGTCGCCACTGTTCCGCGGGTCGCTTCGCTCTCCGCTCCACTTCGAGGGCCGATTCGTTCACTGGCGCTCACGAATCGCCCCTCGCCATCTCAAACATCGCTATTGCTTGCTCACGCCGCTCGCTGTGATCGACGATTGGGTCCGGATACTCCGGTGCTGCGTTGCGCCGCTGTGTTAGTGACGCCTCGTGCCAGGAATGGATGATCCCCGGGTCGGTATCCCGGAGCTCTGGGACGTACGTTTTGATGTACTCGGCGTCAGGGTCGTAGCGCTCGCCCTGAGTCATGGGATTGAAGATTCGAAAGTACGGCTGGGCGTCCGTCCCGGTCGAGGCCGCCCACTGCCAACCGCCGTTGTCGTTGGCAGTATCGTGGTCGACCAGTTTTTCGCGGAACCAGTCGTACCCCTCGCGCCAGTCGATCAGCAGGTCCTTCGTCAGGAACGACGCGACGATCATCCGCACGCGGTTGTGCATGAACGCCTCTTCGCGGAGTTGGCGCATTCCGGCGTCGACGATGGGATAGCCCGTCTCACCGTCTTTCCACGCCTTGAGCGCCTCAGGGTCATCCCGCCAGTTGATCTCGTGTTCGTACTCTTTGTAATTCTCCGTGACGACCGCCGGGTCCTCGTACAGAACCTGCGTGTAGAACTCCCGCCAGGCCAACTGGTCCTGGAATTCCTCGACGGACTGGCGGGCGTCCTCGGTGGGGGCGTCAGCGTGTGCGCGGTCGGTCGCCTCGTACACCTCGCGGATTCCGATCGTTCCGAACTTGAGATGTGGGGAGAGTCGCGAAGTACATCCATCCGTGGGGTAATCACGGCGGTCGTCGTAGCGGTAGATGTCCTCGGCACAGAACGAGTCGAGTCGGTCACGAGCCGCCGCTGTACTCGCGTCAGGAACGTCTCCCTCAGGCTCGTCGAACCCCAGATCGGAAAGTGTCGGGATCGGTTCGTCCGCCGATATCGTAGCGAGATCGCTTTCCGCAGGCGGTCCGGTCGCCGATTGCTTCTCGCGATCTTGCCACTTGCGTCCGAAGTACGTAAACACCTGATAGGGATCGCCGGCGTTGGTCGTGATCGATCCGGGCTCGTGACAGACGGCGTCGTGGACGGCCTTGCGGGAGACGCCTGCTTCGTCGAGCGCCTGCCGGACTGCGGCGTCACGTTCCCGAGCCAGACCCGAGTAATCGCGACACCACGAGACAGCCTCGGCGTCGTACTCCTCGGCGACGGCAGGCACGACCTCTCTGGGATCGCCGTGGCGAACCAGCAAGTCGCTCCCCCGTTCGCGATACGATTCTCGGAGCGAGGCGAGGGCGTCGAGCATGAAGGCGACGCGTGGGGGACCGGCGTGCTCTAGCACGTCTCGATCGAAGACGAATAGCGGGACGGCGGGATCCGGGGTATCCAGACTCGTCAGTCCCAGGTTGTCCGCGATCCGGAGGTCCCGTCGGTGCCAGTGGATGGTCATACAATATCTACCGACGGCCGGCCTCCTGAAAGAACCGCCCAACTGATTGGGGCGGAAAACGTTTTGGCCGACAGCGCCGACCACCAATCCATGACTGATGGGCCAGTGTCGATCGAGCGCTCGGAGAAGGTCGTGATCTGTACGTTCGACAATCCCGACGAACGCAACGCGCTCACTGCCGAAGCGGCCACCCAGATCGTCGACACCCTCGACGGGATCGAAGAGACAGGTGCGCGCTGTATCCTCTTTCGTGGAGAAGGCGACTCGTTCTGTGCCAGTGGCGATGTCGCTGCGCACGTCGACCGCGTCCGGGGGTCACTCGACCAGTCAACGTGGAGCGACCGACTTGACGCTACCGCCGAGGCCGTCGCGACAGTGTACGACTGCCCGGTGCCGACCGTGGCGGCCATCGAGGGACCAGCGTTCAGCGAAGGTGCGTGTTTCGCGCTCGCGTGTGACCTCCGTCTCGCAAGTACCGACGCCTCGATCGGATTCGGGTTCCGTCGATTCGGGCTCGCTGCCGCTGCGGGTGCGAGCTATCTCTTGCCATCGATCGTCGGCCCAGATGTCGCGATGGAGTTACTCTACACCGGAGAACTGGTCGACGCCCGTCGCGCCGCGGACCTGGGCCTGTTCACTCGCCTGTTCCCCGCGGTTGCGTTCACGGACGAACTCGCATCGCTGTTGGCGACGTTGTCGACCGGCCCGCCAGCGGCGATGCAGGCGACGAAGCGTCTCTGCCGAGCCGGCCACGACGGAGTAGCCGCGGCAATCGAACATGAACACGAAGTGCAGTCACGACTGGCCGATCAGGGAGACTTCCAAGAAGGTGTCACTGCGTTCGTCGAGCAGCGAGATCCACAGTTCTAGATCTTGGACTCGGCGTCCTCGGCGAGTTCTTTCATGCGTTTGCCGACACGGCCTGCGTCGGAGAACTCGTCTTCGCTCATCGCGTTCGCCAGCGCATTCCCGAGGACGAACACGGCGTGTTTGTGTTCGCTCTTGGATTTGTGGACGTCGTCGGGCGTCACGTCGAGTTCACCGTAGGGGTCGAACAGTGAGCTGTCGATCTCGTCCTGCTCGCGGAAGTACTCCATGATCGTCACCATGTGCTCGTGGAGCTCCAGAAGCTCGTCTTTGTGCATCTGTATGTAGCATTAAGTAGAGACGCTGGCTTAAGGATTTCCCGCCACTCCCTACCAGACGCCGTTGCCCTCTCCAAAGCGTACTGCTGGCTATCCGTGTCGACAGGATTTCGCCACACCGCGTGGCGAATCGTTTCGGAATGGCACTGCCAGTAATATCAGAATACGTATTCGTCGTCGTGGCCCATCATCCCGTCTTCGCCGAGTCCGGGCTCTTCTTCTTCTTCGATCGGCCCACTCGTCTTGTACGCCTTCAGCCCTGTCGAGAGCAAGTCCTCGATTGCCTCCTCGCGGTTGAGAAACTCACCTTTCTCGACCAGTTGGGCGATTTGCATCTCCAGATGCTCCGGAACGGTTATCTCTACTTTCGGCATCGAGTTATTCCCCGCTTCGCCTGAGGGGCATTTAAGCCTGTCGGGGGGTGACCCGCTCGGTCCCGGGTCGCCGGTAGAATTTATGGCCTCCACGAACCCGACTCACTGCCGACGGTCAGGACGGGCGATACCGAAACGTGATCACAGTCGTCAGCTGATCCTGACCACCAGACGATTCTGTCGTCACTTCTAATCCAAGGACATCCTCCTCGTCGACGACGTCGTTCGCGATGGCGCGCAATTCCTCGGCGTTCACACCTGCTTCTCGAAGTACAACGCGCACCTGTGAGCGGTTGCGGGTCACGTCTGCGACGTCGTAGCCGTTCTCCTCGTAGGCATCTCTCAGCGTCTTCAACACGTCGTCCATACTCCGAACCACTCCGCCCGCAGTCAAAAAACCACGTTACTATCACAGTGCCTCTCTCGACCGCTGGGCTGGCTCCGGTCTCTACGACTTTCGATACCCATGTGCCAACTCCCCTGGCTACTGTTAGATGGTAGCACACGTCTATCCGGTCAGTTCCCGAAAAACACTTACTACACGATCTAATTATATCTCATTACACGATGTCCAAGCAAGCTGAATTCCCCGAGTACCTCGACGTCGATTACACTGACGGCGAGGGCGAGGATCCCGAAGACTACCCGACGATCGAAGACAAGATCGAGAAGGCCATCGAGGTCACCAAGATCGGCCTCGAACAGTACGAGAACCCGGTCGTCATGTGGACTGGCGGCAAGGACTCGACGCTCACCCTCTACTTCGTCAAAGAGGTCGCAGACCGGTTCGACCTCGAAGTCCCGCCGGTCGTCTTCATCGATCACTACCAGCACTTCGACGAACTCATCGACTTCGTCGAGTTCTGGGCTGAGGAGTGGGATCTGGACGTCATCTGGGCTCGCAACACCGACGTCGGCGAGTACGTCGACGAAAACGGTCTGGAACCGGGCGACGACATCCCGGTCGACGCCCTCAGTGAGCACAACCAGCATCACATCCGCAACATCCTCGAATACGAGGAGGACGACTTCCCGTTCCTGCTGGACACCTACGTCGGTAACCACCTTCTCAAAACGGTGGCCCTCAACGACGCCATCGAAGAGTACGATGTCGACGGCATCCTCTCGGGCATCCGCTGGGACGAGCAGGAGTCCCGTGCGGACGAGACGTTCTTCTCGCCGCGTCACGACCCCGACATCTACCCACCGCACGACCGCGTCCAGCCGATCCTCCAGTTCGCCGAGGCCGACGTCTGGGAAGCTTTCTGGAACTTCGTCGTGCCGGACACCGTCGAAGGATTCCCCGAAGAAGGCTACGTGCCACAGGGCCAGGACGACCTGCCCGAGGGCATCGAGAAGGAAGACGTCCCCGTCTCGCCGAAGTACTTCGCCGGGTTCCGGTCGCTCGGCAGTGAAGTGTCGACCGACAAATCCGCCGAAGAGCCTGCCTGGCTGCAGGACATGGCGAACACGACCGAGCGCGCGGGCCGCGCCCAGGACAAAGAGGACCTGATGGAGCGCCTGCGCGACCTCGGCTACATGTAACGACTACCCGTTTTCCGTCCGGGTTCGTCTCCGGCGAACCTCTCACACAAAAACGTCAGCGATCCAAAAGCCGGAGGCTCGCCTCGTGAAACCGCTCGCTTCGCTCGCGGTACGATCGTTCTTCTATCGGCGTGTCACACGCTCAGTCTCTACTACTTGGACGTGTTCGTCCACGGTCACACGGAGCGTCTCGCCGTCGTAGCTGACCGGGACCACGACCCGGAGGGGATCGACACTCAGGAGGGTGGCGTCGCTGTCGTCGATACAGAACTCGAATTCCCAGAATGGACGGCCGTCAACGTACTCGCCGTGGTCGTGGAGAAACGCGACGACGGCCGGGTCAGTCAACAGTCGGACGCCGATGGTAGTCCCGATCTCGACCTGACAGTTCTGACAGTTGCTCACTGCCGGGTACTGCAAGTGCCAGTCGGGATCAATCTCGATCGTGGTCTCCATTCGGCCGCTGCAGTGTGGACAGATCCCCTCACGAGCGAGGGTGAAATCCCGCCAGGTCCCCTTTGCGTAGGCGGCGAAAAACTCGGCAGGATCACGTTCGAGTCGGCCGCGCGGCGGGAAATAGCCCAGGTTGACGTCGACCGAACAGTCCCGGCAGCCGATGACGACCCGGCCGTCGTCGTAGCTGGCGTGCAGACCAGCACCACATTCGGGGCACGTAGCGTCGAGATCGATGTCGACCGACGGCGGTAACTCGCCGAAGCGTTCGTCGAAGACGACGTCGATCGCCGAGGCACCCGGCGTCCGCAGGCGATACTCGCCGTCGGCTTTCTCGACGAACCGATCCAGCAGTTTGTCGAGGTGGTAGTTGAAGTGTCCGCTGTCGTCGAACCCGGCAGCAGTCTGCAACTCCGCGAACGACAGCGGCCCGGATTCCCACAGCGCGAGCAGAATCGCGATCCGGTTCTCGTCGGCGAGCGAACCGAACGCCGAGGCCGCTCGTTCGATATTGGCGTCGGATTCGGGGCGCTGCTCGGTCATTACCCACCAGTAGCCGTCCGGGTACATATATTTCCACGGGGAACGACAGGACAAACCTTCACCATCGTTCCTAGTTGTTGTTGACTCCCCCTCCGATCATCGCCTCTGGCCTCGCCAGAACGTCCTCGTAGCGGATTTGCAGTCGCACTGGCAGAAGAGACCTTCAGCAGAGATTTTTCCCTCTCCACCCCCGACGGTATCCCTATGCACCATCCCGGTCCACCCCGTTTTACTACTGTGGGTGCCCCCCTCGAACTCGCGCCACGCGACCCAGACGCAACTCTCGAAACAGCTATCTCCTGGGCCGTAACCGATTCGCCGCCCGGAAGTGCCGTCTCCCTCGGTGACGCGGCTGTCGAGGAGTTTCTCCCGGACGAACCCGGCAGGTATACCCTGGAGATGACCGCGCCGGACGGCCCTCACGAGCTGACTGTTCGCGTCTATCCCGACGTCACACGGAAAGTGACGTTCAGCGTCGACGCCCACGAACTCCCGCAAGCAGACGAGGTATTCGTCTCCGCGCCGTTCAACGAACACTTGCTGGGTCGTGACCGACCGTCCTACGAAGACGGTACGTTCTCCTTCGAGACGGAACTGGAACCAGGCGTTCACTCCGCGATGTTCGTCCCCGACGGCGATTACCGGTCCTCAGCCCGGGACACAGTAGAGGTCGAGGGTCCGGAACGACCCCGCGTGACGCTCGAAGCGACCGTCTCCGACGGCCTGGTTCACTTCGAGGCCGACCCCCAGACCGGGCCGAACACTGACGAGGAACTCGACGTCGAGTTCTTCGTCGACGACAGAGATACGCTGGATGTGGGGCTGGAAGTTTCGGGTTCGACTGCCACCTGCCCGCTGGACGCGATCGACGGCTCGGTTCGCGTCCACGCGGTCGCCGTCGGCGCACGACACTCGATTGCCGACGCTGTCGACGTTTCTCAGGACGGTACGGTGGGTCGTCTCTACGAGTCGCCCGAGTGGATCGCGGACGCGACGATGTACGAGATCTTCACCCGATCGTTTACCGGTCAGGCCGACCCCAGTTTCCAGGCGCTGGAACAGCGTGTCCCCTACCTCGAATGGCTCGGCGTCGATACGCTCTGGATGACGCCAATCCTCGAATCGTACGCCCCCCAGCGCGACGACGACGGCTACGAACGCGGGGGCCCACACGGCTATCACACGCTCGATTACTTCCGGACTGCCAGCGACCTCGGGACCCGCGAGGAGTTCGAGTCCTTCGTCGAGACGTGCCACGACCACGGCGTCAGAGTGATCTTCGACCTGGTGATCAACCACACGTCGATCCACCACCCGCACTTCCAGTTGGCCAGCGCAGGACTTCCGGACTACCAGGACCGGTACGTCTTCGAAGACGACACGCCACAGACGTACTTCTCCTGGCGGTCGATTCCGAACCTGGATTACACCTCACTGGCCGTCCGTGAGCACATCCTCTCGGTCGTCGACGAGTGGGCCAACGTCGTCGACGGCTTTCGGTGTGACGTGGCCTGGGGCGTCCCCCACGGCTTCTGGCAAGAGGTCCACGACCGCGTGAAATCGCGGGATGCCGATTTCCTCATGCTCGACGAGACGATTCCCCGGGACCCGCTGGCTGGCGAAGGCGGCTTCGACCTCCACTACGACACGACTCTCTATGGGCGGCTTCGAGAGATTGGTCGCGGCGACGCACCAGCTAGCGAGTTGCTTGACGCGGTCGACGCTGCGGACCGGGAAGGGTTCTCTCCCCGGTCGGGCCACCTCCGATACATCGAGAACCACGACGAGGATCGCTACCTCGACGAATTCGATCGTGCACGCCAGCGCGCAGCCGCTGCGGCGACGCTTACCCTCCCTGGGATGCCCATGCTCTACTACGGCCAGGAGAGTGGCATGACCCACTTCCGCAAGCCGATGGACTGGGGCGGCGACCCCGAACTGACCCGCTACCACCGCCGGCTGGTCCACCTTCGAAACGAGCGCGCCGCCCTCCGGCGCGGGGACCTCGTCGACGTATCGTGGTCCGGGACCGACCAGACCGTGGCGTTCGCTCGCGAGTACGAGGGCGAACGCGTCGTCGTCGTCCTGCACTTTGGCTCAGGAGAAACCGACGTCACGCTCGCCGAACCCGTCGAGACGATCGACCGCCTCAGCGGCGAGGATGTCGCCGTCGAGGCCGACGACGATGACACTGTCGTGTCAGTCGACAGCGTCGTCGTACTGGACGCCTGATCACGTACTGTCGGTAGCGACCCGGTCCAGTACCGTGCCGATGCCGAGTTCCTCGCGTTCGAGATGCCGGAGCGACGCCTGTAGGTCGTCGTCCAGTCCGGGGCTGAGAATCAGGGCTGCGACCCCGAGCGACGTCGTCGACAGCAGCCACCGAGCGAACCTGTCGACCAGCGGCCAGCCCACGTCGGTCCTGACGCAGGCCACACGCCAGGCTTGCTCTCGGCCTTCGGTCATCGAGAGCAGCGTCAGCACTTCGTCGAACTGTCCGAAAATCTCGTCGACGTTCTCGACACCGGGGGCGTACATCCGGGCCAGCATCTCCTGCTGGCGGTCGACCAGCCCCGCGAGAATGTCGTTGATCTCGCGGTGATCACGGTACTTCGAGTCTCTCCCGGGATCGATCCCGATATCGTCGAGTGCGAGCGCGAGGTCGTAGTTGATGTGGGCGTTGACACCGAGAAACGCGTCCTGCATCACGAGTGTCTCGCCAGCGATCGCCTGTCCGAACGCGACCTGCCAGGGGTCGGGCACTTCCTCGATCTCTCCTCGCTCGAAGTGGAGGAACGCTCGCCGGTAGTGGTCTGCGAACGAGCGGACGTACGACCGCATCCACTCGGCGTCCCCGAATCGGCCGTTCTCGATCCCGTCGCTGACCTGTTGTGTCATCTTGACGTAAATCGACAGGAACACCGACCGGCGGTCATCACGGTCGCGAAGCCGCTGTTCGAGCCGTGCGAGGCGTCTCTCGGTGTCGGCAAGCGACTCGAAGGGTCTCTGGAGGACCTCGGTGAGTGCCGAATCCGGTGTCATCGGAGGGTCGGTCGGTTCGAAGTTTCCCCGGAGCGCCCGCCAGAGCGCGTGGCGATTCCGTTTGTCGAGCAGGCTGAGGGCACTCGTCATTGGGCGGAGTTCTCGGGCGAGTCCAAAATAGCTTCGTGGGAACCGAATTGCTGCGCGGTCAGTAGCTACGGACTTTCGGTTCGTACGTCTTCTCGTCGCCCTCGAGGACGACCGGCTTGTAGTACAGTTCGGGGTCGCCGCCGTTCCAGGCGAGCATCGTGTGCTTGATCCACTCGTCGTCCTTGCGCTCCTGGTGCTCCTTGCGCCAGTGTGCGCCACGGAACTCCTCGCGAGCGAGCGCGCCGATGGTGATCGCCTCGGCGACGTCGATGACGTTGCGTGTTTCCATCGTGTGGATCAGATCGGTGTTGAACGTTCGGGAGGGGTCGGCGACGGCGACGTCCTGGTAGTCCTCTCGGGCGCGCTTGAGGTCTTCGAGCGCCTCCTTGAGCGCACCCTCCTCGCGGAAGACGTTGACGTTCTCGGTCATCGTCTCCTGGACCTCCGCGCGGACCTCGGCGTGGTTGCGCCCGTCGGACTCCAACAGAGTTTCGACCCGATCGCGTTCGCGCTGGACTGCGTCTTCGAGGACAGTATCGGGATCGGCCACAGCGCCACCGTCTGCGGCGACATCGCTGTCGCCACCGCTCAGAGCGCCCGGGTCCACGGGAGAATCCAGTTCTCCGGCCTCGCTTCGGGCGGACGGGCCGGTGTCGATCCGTGCCTCGGCCATGTCGCCGCCGGCGGCGTGTTTGCCAGCACGTGCACCGAACACCAGCAGCTCGGGCAGTGCGTTTCCGCCGAGGCGGTTCGCCCCGTGCAGTGAGACACAGGCTGCTTCACCCGCGGCGTACAGTCCCTCGATACACGTCTCGCCGTTCTCGTCACACTCGATGCCGCCCATGTGGTAGTGCTGGCCTGGCTTGACCGGCATCGGCTCGTCGAGACCGTCGACACCCTCGAAGTCCTCTGCGAGATGGAGGATGTTCTCCAGGCGGTCGATGATCCGTTCTTCGCCCAGGTGACGCATGTCGAGGTGGACGTACTCGTCTTCGATCCCCCGACCCTCGTTGACTTCGGTCAACTCGGCCCGGGAGACGACGTCGCGGGAGGCGAGCTCGCCGTCGTTGTTCGCATAGCCGTACTCGAACATGAACCGCTCTTTGTTGTCGTTGTAGAGGATCCCACCCTCCCCACGCACACCTTCGGAGATGAGCACTCCTGTCGACGGAAGCGTCGTCGGGTGGAACTGCACCATCTCCATGTCTTCGAGGGGGACGCCAGCGCGGTAGGCCATCGCGGGGCCGTCGCCCGTGTTCGCAATGGCGTTCGTCGTGTGGTCGTAGACCTGTCCCGTCCCGCCGGTCGCGAGGATGACACCGTTTCGTGCCTGGAACCCGTCGACTTCGCCGGATTTGATGTCGTAGGCGACGACACCGTGACACTCCCTGTCTTCGGGGTCGTCGTGGTCCGTGACCGCGAGGTTCATCACGTGCCACTCGTCGTAGACGTCGACGCCCCGCTTGACGACCTGCTCGTACATCGTATGGAGCAGGTGATGACCTGTCTCCGCGCCTGCATACGTGGTCCGTGGGAACGAGAGACCGCCGAACGGGCGCTGGGAGACGCGGCCGTCGTCCTCGCGGGAGAACGGCATCCCCCAGTGTTCGAGTTGGACGACCTCCTTTGGCGCGTCTTTCGCGAAGGTGTCGATGGCCGGGGCATCACCCAGGTAGTCCGACCCTTTCATCGTGTCGTAGGCGTGCAGTTCCCAGTCGTCGCCCTCCCGCAAGGCTGCGTTGATGCCACCTTCGGCAGCCCCCGTGTGGCTGCGAACCGGGTGGAGTTTCGTGACGAGCGCGACGTCCGCGCCCTCCTCGTGCGCTGCGATGGCCGCTCGGAGGCCGGCGCCGCCCGCGCCGACCACGATTACGTCGTATTCGTACATAGTTGAGTTAGCGTCTGTTAGGGTTTGCCGAACTTGTGCGCGTTGCTCGTGTGCCTAGCATCGATGCTCACCAGAACTTGAGGTTGCTCTTGACGGCTTCGCGTTTGAGTTCCTGAATGTGCTCGGTCAGCGGGATGTCTTTCGGACAGACCTCCGTACAGGAGAACTGGGTCTGGCACCGCCAGACGCCGTGTTCCTGCTCGACGATTCGCATCCGCTCTTCCTTGCGATCCTCGCCCTCGCGCTCGTCCATCGCGAACCGGTAAGCCTTGTTGATGGCAGCCGGGCCGAGGTACTCGTTGTCCCCAGCGGCGATATTGCACGAGGACATGCAGGCCCCACACCAGATACACCGGGTGGACATCTTGACTTTCTCCCGGTTCTCCCGGCTCTGGCGTTGCTCTTCGAGTTCGTCCTCTGGGAGGTCGTCGGGATCGAAGAACGGTTCGACGGCCTCCATCTGGTCGTAGAAGTGCTCCATGTCGACCACGAGGTCCTTGACGACCTCTTGATGGGGCAGCGGCTCGATCCTGATAGGATCGTCCAGATCCGCGAGCTGAGTCTTGCATCCGAGACGCTGGCGGCCGTTGACGAACAGTGCGTCCGAGCCACAGATCGCCTGTTGGCAGGAGTGGCGGAAGGTGAGCGAGGAGTCGTAGTGATCCCGGGCGTAGATGAGCGCGTCGAGCACCGTCATCCCCTTGTGGTAGGGGACGACGAAGGAGTCGAAGCGCGGCTCTTCTTTGCCCTCGACTTCGGGGTCGTAGCGGAAGACCTTGAGTTCGTACGTCTCTTCGTCGTCCAGGGATTCGGCCTGTGCTTTCTCGGCGGCTTCGCGCTCGCTCTTCTTACTCGCTTTCGCGTCCATCCGTCGCTGCTGGTGGCTACTCGTCTCTGGCAGCGTCTCGGCGCTCGATTCCTCTTCGATTTCGGTTTCGGTTTCCGTACTCATGTTAGATCACCGCGATTCCTGCCATCGCGAGCGCGACGCGGATCCCCTGTGCGATCAGGAGGACGCTCGCAAGCGTCAGCACACCGCCGACAACTCTCTTTTGTGTCCCTTGGATCCCCTGGTTGATCAGCGCGTTGTAGACGCCGTTGACGCCGTGGAACGTCGCGGCGATCAGGAACAATACCATCGTCACGAAGTAGCTGACCTCGCTCATCCTGGCCTGCGTCTGCAGGAACGTGACATCCGCTGCGTGGTTGACGAAGTGCAGCAGGAAGAAGTGGAAGGTGAGCGTCCCGATCAGGAAGACAGCAGTCAGTCGCTGCAGCAGCCAACGCCGCCCGCCACGGTCGAAGGACGTGTAGTGTTCAGCCATCTTAGAATGCCCCCGCGAGGAAGGTCGGTACGCTGGCGACCGTGATTGCCCCGGTCAACACCAGCGACGCGTAGAAACTCTTGTCCTGTGCTTCTAGCCCGACTCCGAGATCAACGAACAGGAGCCGGATCCCGTTGAGAATGTGAAAGACGGCGACCGCCAACAGCCCGACTTCGAGGATGCGGACGATCAGCAGATCTTCGAGTCCCTGAAGCGTATTCGTGTACACGGTAGGATCGGATGCCGTTGCCGTGCTCAACACGGCGATGTGGGTGAACAAGTATCCGATAAGCACCCAGCCGGTGAACTTGTGGAAGATCCAGGCCCACATCCCGGCCGAGAACTCCGTCCACCGCCCGAAGTCCTCGACTTTCCCGCGGTTGTATGTGTCAGACATACTCGGGGCCAAGGGTGGCTGTGGTTTATCTGTTTTGGAGCACGTGACCTGGTCGCCGGTGGGCCACCACTGCCACATCTGAAGAAATCTTCGTCGCGTCGATTGATGAGTTTCGAAGTTCTGTACAGTCGTCTCTATTTGCGTAGAGAAATCCGAGAATCGCGAACCACAGCGAAACAACCGGGCGGACCGATGAACAGATCTTCATAACCAGATTCGGAAAACGGCCGTCTCGGCGTGGATACGGGCCCGTATCAACAAGTATAATAACAGCCGGTAGTTACCGTGATAGAAGCCCCCATGGACGCAGATACGCAGTACGAGGACGACCTCGATCGAGAGTGGTGGAAGGAGGCTGTCGTCTACCAGATCTATCCGCGGAGTTTCAACGATTCGAACGGCGACGGCGTCGGAGACATTCGCGGCGTCATCGAGAAGGTTCCGTATCTCGACGACCTCGGTGTCGACGTCGTCTGGCTCTGTCCGGTGTACGACTCACCGAACGCCGACAACGGCTACGACATCCGGGATTATCACGCCATCATGGACGAGATGGGGACGATGGACGACTGGGAGGAACTCCTCGCGGAAGTCCACGACCGGGACATGCGCCTCATCATGGACATGGTGTTGAACCACACCTCCGACGAGCACGAGTGGTTCCTCAAATCCAAAGACCCCGAGAGCGAGTACAGTGACTACTACTACTGGCTCGACGGGCACGACGACAACGAGCACCCCCCGAACAACTGGACATCGATCTTCGGCGGCAAAGCCTGGAAGTTCGATGAGGAGCGCGAGCAGTACTATCTCCACGTCTTCGACGAGAAGCAGCCCGACCTCAATTGGCGCAACGAGGACGTCCGCGAGGACGTCTACGAGATGCTACACTGGTGGCTCCAGAAAGGAATCGACGGCTTCCGGCTGGACGTGATCAACCTCATCTCCAAGACCGAGGGACTGCCGGACGGTGAGCCCAATCCCGGCTGGACGGGCTGGGAACACGTCATCAACGGCCCCCGCGTCCACGAGTACATTCGAGAGATGTACGACGACGTGTTCTCCGAATACGACATCATGACGGTCGGCGAGATGCCAGGCTGTGGCGTCACCGACGCCCAGCAGTACTGTGGTGAGGACGGCGACGGGATCAACATGATCGTCCACTTCGAACACGCCGACATCCCCTACAAGCCCGGAGGGAAGTGGGATCTCGACGACATCGACATCGAACTCGACGATCTCGATACGCTCGACGATCCGGATCAGGAATTCAACGACTGGAACCTCGGCGAACTTCGGGATGTCCTGACGCGGTGGCAGATGGGCCTCGACGGCGAGGGCTGGAACGCCAACTATCTCGGCAACCACGACCACCCGCGGACGGTATCGCGGTTCGGTGACGCCGGTGCCTACCGGCAGAAGTCGGCGAAGATGCTCGCGACACTGCAGTTCACCCTGCAGGGGACGCCCTTCATTTATCAGGGCGAGGAGATTGGGATGACCAACGTCGAGTGGAACTCCTTCGACGAACTCCGGGACGTCGAAGCGATTCAGCAGACCGAGGAACTGATGGAGCGCCACGACGCCGACTTCGAGGATGTCCGCCACGTCGTCAAACACCGGAGCCGAGACAACGCCCGGACGCCAGTCCAGTGGTCGGCCGACGACAACGCCGGGTTCACGACTGGCGAGCCCTGGATCAAAATCAATCCCAACTACGAGGAGATCAACGTCGAGGACGACCGGGCCGACGACGACTCGATCTGGAACTACTATCAGGAACTGATCGATCTGCGCTCGGGCAACGACGTTCTGATCTACGGCGATTATCACTTGCTCTACGAGGACCACCCCGAAATCTACGCGTACCTCAGGACCATCGACGAGCACGGCGTCCTCGTGGTGCTCAACTGCTTCGCCCACGACACCACGTTCTCGCTACCCCATCACCTCGACGCGCCCGATCCGAAACTCCTCATCAGTAACTACGACGATGCCGGCGACGATCCCGAGGAGTTCGACCTGCGGCCATTCGAGGCCCGAGTCTACCGAATCTCGTAGCTACCGGTAGTTCGATCCCGAGGGAAAGATATACCACGCCAGCACCGCGCCGACGAGCGTTCCCACGATTACTGCCGCCCCAACGATCGGAAGCGACGCTTCACCCTGTATCGCGACGAGACCACCTGAGACACCGACGAGCAGGGCGATTCCGAGCTTCAGCCGGACCATCCCAGACTGACGTTCCTCCGGTGACATCGGTCCGACCATCAATCGAGTTCCTCCTTTGAACTCACGTGGAGTGTGACGAACTGCCAGTTTTTGTCGGCCCGGAGCGTCCCACTCCACCGCGTCTCGAAGTCATGCAACTGGCCTGTGTCGGTATCAGTCCAGCTGAGGTGGACGTCGTCGTGATACCACGCGAAGTCCTGTCGTTCCGTGACGTGACGATCACGACTCTCGACGGTCCAGTCGGTCGTCGTCGCGGTCTGGTCGGCCAGTCCGTCGATGATGGCGTCGTATCCCGCCAGTTTCTCGGCAATCCCGAATTTTACGACGCCGGGTTCGTCAGCGAAGAACGGTCCGAGTGGGTCGCCGTTGCGGAGCGTCTGATAGTAGGCCTCGACAGTGTCCTCGGCAGAGGCCTGATCCTCGGGCATACAATCGGAGCAGGCCGCGCGGGGCATAAGCCAGACGGTTGCGGTCAGATCGCCCGGGAGAATAGGCGGAGAGTAGTGACGGTATAGGCAGTAGCGGTTTGCGGGAAGGAAGCCAGCGGAATGCGGTCAGGAAGCCAGCGGCCAGCGTTTATGCTGGCCGCCGGGGAGGGGTGGAGGAATCGTCGGGCGCAAACCGCGCCCGACTACAGAAAGCGCTGGTTTTGCCTTTCGCGAGCGGCCGGCGACCGCCGGCCGTCTCGATGCGGGCCTTAGCGAGAGCTTCGCTCTCGCGGCGGACATGAAAAGGGCGAACGCGGCCCGCCAGGGCCGCGTGAGGGCTTTCAGTGGAAGGTTCTGGAGACGTCTTCCTCGTCGCTCTCTTCGTGCTGGATCTTCTCCCAGGCGTCGTGGAAGTCCTGTTCGACGACTTCCGTCCTATCGTCGCGGATGGCGAACATCCCAGCCTCGGTACAGATGGCTTTGATATCGGCACCCGACGCGTCCGTCGTCTGCTCGGCCAGCGACGCGAAGTCGACCGTTTCGGCGAGGTTCATGTTGCGGGTGTGGATCTGGAAGATCTGTTCGCGGCCTTCTTGGTCGGGCTTGGGGACTTCGATGAGGCGGTCGAAGCGGCCGGGACGCAAAATCGCACGGTCGAGCATGTCGAAGCGGTTGGTGGCCGCGATAAGTCGAATTTCGCCCCGATCCTCGAAGCCGTCCATCTCGCTGAGCAATTGCATCATCGTCCGCTGGACCTCGGCGTCGCCGGAGGTCTTCGATTCGGTCCGTTTCGCGGCGATGGCGTCGATCTCGTCGATAAAGATGACGGCGGGTTCGTGCTGGCGAGCGAGTTCGAACAGGTCACGGACCAGTTTCGCACCTTCGCCGATGAACTTGTGGACGAGTTCGGAGCCGGCCATCTTGATGAAGGTGGCGTCGGTCTGGTTGGCGACGGCCTTGGCCATCATGGTCTTGCCCGTGCCGGGTGGGCCGTGGAGCAAGACACCGCTCGGTGGGTCGATCCCGACGTCGACGAACATGTCGGGATTCTTCAGTGGCATTTCGACAGTTTCGCGGACCTCTTCGACCTGCTCGTGGATGCCGCCGATGTCTTCGTAGCCGACGTCGGGGGACTGATCGACCTGCATAACGCGAGCCCGGACGTCGGTTTCGTTGTCGAGCGATTTGACGATAGACAGAGAGTTGTTGACCGCAACGCGGGCGTCAGGCTCGAGGTCTTCTCGCATCTCGTCGGTGACCTCGGTTAGTGCCTCCTGGTTGTTGCCGTGCTGTTTGATGATCACGCCCTCCCCGGTGATCTCCTGCACGGTGGCGATGAACAGCGGTGACTGCTTGAGTTTCTTGTTCTCGTGAGTGAGCCGTTCGAGTTTCTGCTGGTACTTGTTGTTCTCGGCGTTAGCATCGAGGAGTTTGTCCCGCATCTCCTCGTTCTGGGTCTCCAGAACCTCCAGACGCTCCTGCAGGGCTTCGATCTTCTCCTGCTGAGAAGCGTCCTCGTCGTAGGGAAGATCGACGTTGTCCACGGTATCCGTCATTACCGCCCCAGTAGTGGATGTGCTCATAAGAGGTTTCGGGTGGGGTCAGGTGCTGCCTACCGCTTTTGAAATGCCCAATAGTAATATTTTGAAGTCGATAATATTATTATCCTGTATCCGATTGGTAGAGGTACGATGAGTACAACCGAGACGGCATCTACGGACGTACCGAACGAGAGCGGCTGGGACGCGGTGGCGGAGCTGCCGCCGAGTGCGAAGCTTGTCGCGAAAGTGCTGGAGTACAACGAACGCCTCACCCAGAGCCAGCTGGCCGAGGAGACACTGCTGCCGCCCCGCACGGTCCGCTACGCGCTGAATCGCCTGGAAGAGGCCGGAGTCGTCGACTCTCGATTTTCCTTCACGGACGCCCGAAAGCGCGTCTACGCGCTGTCCATCGAGTGACTCGGCATTGCTGAACGCCGACTCCTGTTTCACTTTCACCCTCCTCTCGGAATCCCTTTAGGACGTGGTTCCCTACGGATGGGCAATGACGCGAATTATCCACACCGGGGATACACATCTGGGCTATCAGCAGTACCACGAGCCCACCCGGCGCGCGGATTTTCTCGACGCGTTTCGGCAGGTGATCGATGATGCCGTCGCCGAAGACGTCGACGCGGTCGTCCACGCCGGCGATCTCTTTCACGACCGGAAACCGGGCCTCCAGGACATCTTGGGAACGCTGGACGTACTGCGGACGCTCGAAGACGCCGATATTCCGTTTCTGGCAATCGTCGGCAACCACGAGACCAAGCGTGATGCGCAGTGGCTGGATCTGTTCGAGTCCCTCGGCCTGGCGACGCGCCTCGGTCGCGAGCCAGTGCGAGTCGGGAACACGGCCTTCTACGGGCTGGATTTCGTGCCGCGATCGAAGCGTGAGCACATCGAGTATGACTTCGAGTCTCACGACGCAGATCACGCCGCGCTGGTCGCCCATGGCCTGTTTCAGCCGTTCGACCACGGTGACTGGGACGCCGCAGTCGTCCTCTCGGAGGCGTCGGTCGACTTCGACGCCATGTTGCTCGGCGACGATCACGAGCCCAAGCGGACACAGATCGAGGGGGCGTGGGTCACTTACTGTGGCTCGACCGAGCGTGCGAGCGCGTCCGAGCGGGAGGACCGAGGCTACAATCTCGTCACGTTCGACGGCGCTGTCGACATCCGTCGTCGTGGACTTCCGACCCGCGAGTTCGTCTTCGTCGACGTTGAACTCGGCGAGGGCGAGGGGTACCAGCGCGTTCGTGAGCGGATCGAACAGCACGACCTCGACGGCGCCGTTGTCATCGTCGCTATCGATGGCGATGGCGAGCCGATCACGCCCGCCGAACTGGAGACGGTCGCGCTCGATGGTGGCGCGCTGGTCGCTCGTGTCAACGACCGGCGGGAGATCGAGACGACTCAGGACGTGTCGGTCAGTTTCGCCGATCCCGACGACGCCGTCCGTGAGCGGATCCGAGATCTCGGTTTGAGTCCGGCAGCGCGGGACCTCGACGAGACGATCCGGGCCAGTAAAGTCGCGGATTCGAAAGTCGCCGACACGGTCGAGCAGCGCGTCGCGGACATCGTCGACGAGGCGGGGGAGGGGGCCTTCGAGAACGCGTCCGAGAGTGCTGACGGCGACGCCACAGCAGCGGGCGGCGGCGGCAGTGGTGACGGGCAGGCAACTATGGAGGAGTACCTGTGATGGGGGGAGTTCGATGAGGTTCACGCGCGTCAGCCTGAAGAACTTCAAATGCTACGCCGACGCCGACTTGCGGCTCGATCCCGGCGTGACGGTCATCCATGGCGTCAACGGCAGTGGCAAGTCCTCGCTACTGGAAGCGTGTTTCTTCGCGCTGTACGGGGCCCGAGCACTCGATGCAACCCTGGAGGATATCGTCACGACGGGGGCCGAGGAGACCATCGTCGAACTCTGGTTCACGCATGCGGGCGGGGAGTACCACCTCAAACGTCGGATCCGCGCGACCGGCGAGCGTCCGACCACTGCCGAGTGCGTGCTCGAAGCGCCTGGGGCGACCTATGAGGGTGCCCAGGATGTCCGGGCCCACGTGACCGAGCTGCTGCGAATGGACGACGACGCGTTCGTCAACTGCGCGTACGTCCGTCAAGGGGAGGTCAACAAGCTCATCAACGCCACGCCCGGCGAGCGCCAGGATATGCTCGACGACCTGCTTCAACTGGGAAAACTCGAAGAGTATCGTCAGCGTGCGAGCAAGGCCCGCGTGGGTGTCGGGCGCGTCCGCGACGATAAACAGGGTGCCCTCTCGCAGGTCGAAGACCAGATCGAAGCCAAAGAAGAGCAGGACCTCCACGCGACGCTGAACACCCTCCAGACGGAACTCTCAGACGCCCAGGCTGACATCGAGCGATTCGAGGAACAGCGTGAGACAGCCAGGCAGAGCCTCGAAGATGCCCAAGCGATTCTCGAGGAGTACGAGGAGAAACGTGCGGAGTTGGCCGAGATCGAGTCCGCGATTGACGAGCTCCAGGAGACGATCACCGAGACCGAGCGCGAGCGTGAGTCGCTTCACGAGCGGATCAGTGACCATCGGCAGAGAATCGAGACCAACGAGGAGCGCGCTCAGTCGGTACTGGCGGACGCTGCTCTGGACGAGGATACAAATCAGGAGGCTGTCGAGGAGCGTATCGAGACGCTCGAAGAGCGAGATAGCGACCTCCGAGACGACCTCGAGGAATACAAGATCGAAGCGAACGAGCACGAGAGCACGGCCGAGAATCATCGTGAGCGCGCGACTGCGCTGGAAGAGCAGGCCACCGAAAAGCGCGAGCGTGCTGCGGAGCTGGAATCGGAGATCGAAGACGCCGAGGCGAAACTCGAAGAGCGGCGGGAGAAGCTCGAACAGCTCTCGGAGACGATCGACTCACAGCGATCCCAATTCGAGGGTGCACCCATCGACGTCGGCGACGCAGCGGACCATCGGGAGGCGATCGACGACGACCTCTCGTCGATCAACGAGGAACTGGTCGAACTGTCGACGACCATCGAGAACAAGCAGCAGTCGATCGAGGAGGCGGAGGCACTTCTTGAGGCCGGGAAGTGCCCGGAATGCGGACAGGACGTCGAGGAGTCGCCACACGTCGAATCCCTGGACGAAGAGCGTGAGGACCTCGCGTCGATGCAGGCCGACCACGAGGAACTGGTCGAGAAACGAGACAGGCTCGAAGAGCGTTTGGAACCTGCCGAGCAGCTCGTCGAGGCTGAGACAGAGATCGAACGATTGCGTGATCAACGGCAGACCGTCTCACAGTTGATCGACGAACAGGCGGACGATGTCGAGGCCAAACGCGAGCGTCTCACGGAGTTACGCGAGACGGCCAAAGAGTTGGACGACCAGGCCGAAACAGCTCGTGAGGGCGCCGAAACGGCGAGTGAGGCTGCCCAATCCGCCCGCGAAAACCTCGGTGAAGTGAATCGGAAACGTGGGGAGATCAAAGAACAGCGCCAGCGGCTCGAACGGGCGCTCGAAGCGTTGGAGACAGTCGCCGAAGCAGAGAATGAGATCGAACGGCTTCGCGAGCGGCGGTCTGATCTCGCCAAAACCAACGAAGAGCGCCGTCAGCGACTGGCCGACAAGCGCGAGCGGAAAGCCGAACTCGCCGAGGCTGTCGACGACTCACAGGTCGAGAGCGCGCGTGAGGAGAAAGAGCGCGCCGCGAACTACATCGAGCAAGTCGATGGAAAACTCGAGGCACTTCGCGAGCAACGCGACGACCTCCAGAGTCGGATCGGTGGCGTGACTAACGAGATCGAGGAACTCGAATCGCTTCGGGAGCAACGCGACGACCTCCAGTCGACAGTCGATCGACTGGATTCGCTGTACGACGAAACTGAGGAACTCGAACGGATGTACGGAACCCTCCGGGCGGAGTTACGCCAGCGTAACGTCGAGACGCTCGAACGGATGCTCAACGACACCTTCGAGTTGATCTATCAGAACGCTTCGTATGCTCGGATCGAACTCGACGGCGACTACGAACTGACGATCTACCAGAAAAACGGCGAGGCGCTCGATCCCGAGCAGCTTTCGGGCGGCGAGCGGGCCCTGTTCAACCTCTCGCTCCGGTGTGCAATCTATCGTCTGCTGGCTGAAGGGATCGACGGGGCCGCACCGATGCCGCCGTTGGTGCTTGACGAACCGACGGTGTTTCTCGATTCGGGACACGTCTCGCAGTTGGTCGCGCTGGTCGAACGGATGCGTGAGCTTGGTGTCGAACAGATCGTCGTCGTCAGTCACGACGAGGAACTGATCGGTGCGGCCGACGATCTGGTTCACGTCGAGAAAGACCCGACGACCAACCGTTCGCGAGTCGACCGGATAGACGCCGCTGCGATGATCGAACCGACCTAGGGGTCATCTCGATTGCTGTCGACTGTCGTGGTCACACGATAGCCGCGCTCGCCGTAGACGCTCGTCTGTTCGAGGAGTCCCGCCGCACGAAGTTCCGAGACGGCTCCGTGGAGGTCGCTTTCACAGACATCGAATCGATCGAGTAGTTCGCGTGCCGAAGCCGGTCCGCCGAGTGCGAGTTCGAGCAACAGCGCCGCTGCCTTGTTCGAGCCGACTGCCTGGTCTTCGAGGTCGTCGCCGACCGCCGCGAGCGCCGCCTCGACACGTGCCGGCGCAAGCGATTCACAGGGAAGTGTCGTCGTCTCCCCGGTGAGCAACCGCCGGAGTCGACACTCCGCACCGAGCGCACGGTGGAGAAGGTAGTAGGCGTCGCCGTCGGTGACGACTTGCATAGTCGCCGTGACGGGGCGCTGGTGGAAAGCGATTGTGATCGACTGGATCGATCAGTCTGACTGGAACGTGCGCACGCGATAGTAGACGTATCCACCCAGAATCGCACCGACCAGGGTTAGCTGGCCACCGAAGACCCACTGGTCACGGAAGACGGCGAACATCACGCCCAGACTGGCGGCCATGAGCGCGACGTTCGCGACGAAGACGAGCCCCCAGAATAGTCCACTAACCTCCGAGTCGGCCGCTCCCGATCGCGAGGTTGGGTCGGGAGCCTCAGGAACATCCGGCCCAAGAGAGGCGGGGTCGAACTCCGGAGGCTCGTGTGGAGACTTCTCGCCGGATCCGTCGAACATACCCGCTAGAAGGTGAAGCGGCCCGAAAAACGTTCCGTGATACCCACCCGGCGCTGCTCAGACCGCGTCCGCGATTTCGACGGCCGTGTCCGCCTGGATCCAGGCGAGCGGGTTCTCCGCGTCGTACATGACGAGATTGTTGTCTTCCTCGTAACACTCTACTGTCTCCGCGCCGGGCATCGTTTCTGGAGTTTCCACACGATCCGACGTTCCTGCTGCATTGACGCGGTTCGACATGACTTCACTACGCTGGTATGCCACCGCATACCAAAAACCTTCCCCAAGCGTCAGACATTGCCCGGCTGCACTGCTCACGCCGGCTGCGTTCGCGTGTCGGCCGCCGACAATACTACGTTGCTCGGCTGAACTGCTCACGCCGGGCGCGTTCGCGAGCCGGCCGATGACAATACTGACGTCGCCCGACCGCGGATGTTTTTACCCACCCTACCGAAGCAGAGTCAACATGAGTGAGGACGCCCAGGCCACGCTATCGGGATTCGGCGACGGCGGGGGCGACCGCCCCGATGCCGAGGCCGAAGCGATAGCCGGCAGTGATCACGCCCCAACAGATGTCGTCGACGCCGACGAGTTCCGGTATCCAGATGCCGACGGAAACATCGAGATCTCGGTGACGCAGGTCGACTATGCGATCGAAGGCTACGGAGACGAAGAATTCCCGGTCGTCCACGTCTTCGGTCGAACGCCCGAGAAAGAACTCGTTCACGTCGAAGTCTACGAATTTCAGCCCTACTTCTACGCACCGACGGCGACTCTCGATTTCGACGATCTCGAATCGCGAGATCGGATTACGGGCTGGGAGGGTGGCTACGAGTCGATCCGTGGTGAGGATCTGACCAAGATATTCGGCCAGACGCCGCGTGACGTCGGGCAGATTCGTGACGAGTTCGACCACTACGAGGCCGACATTCTCTTCCCGAATCGGCTGTTGATCGACAAGGATATCACCAGCGGAATCCGGGTCCCGGAACGCTACGTCGAAGACACTGACGAGCGGCTGATCCGAATTTCCCACGACGAGATCGAAGCCGCTGACGTCGAGGCCGATCCCAGAGTATCGACGTTCGACATCGAGGTCGACGACCGCTCTGGTTTCCCCGAAGACGGCGAAGAGAAGATCATCTGTCTCGCAAGTCACGACTCCTACCGCGACGAGTACGTCCTCTGGCTTGTCGACGCCGACGAGGGTGGCTCGGTGCCGGATTCGCTGGACGGGTACGACCCGCTGGAAGCTGACTTCGAGGCTGATATCCGGGTCTTCGAGGAGGAACCGGCGATGCTGGACGCGTTCGTCTCCTATCTCGAAGAGACAGACCCCGACATCCTCACCGGCTGGAATTTCGCCGACTTCGACGCCCCCTATCTCATCGACCGTCTGGAAGTGCTGGATCCGACGACGGACTACGATCTGGACTACAATCGCCTCTCCCGCATCGACGAGGTCTGGCAGAGCGACTGGCAGGGTCCCGATATCAAGGGCCGGGTCGTCTTCGACCTCCTCCGGGCGTACAAGCGCACGCAGTTCACTGAACTGGAATCCTACCGGCTCGAAGCGGTCGGAGAGACTGAACTCGGAGCGGGCAAGGAGACCTACACCGGCGACATCGGCGACCTCTGGGAAAACGACCCAGAACGACTGCTGGAGTACAACCTCCGTGACGTCGAGCTGTGTGTCGAACTCGATCGAAAGCAGGACATCATCGCGTTCTTCGAGGAGATTGCCTCGTTCGTGGGTTGCAAACTCGAAGACGCGCCGACGCCCGGCGACGCCGTCGACATGTACGTCCTCCACAAGGCTCACGGTCGGTTCGCCCTCCCCTCGAAGGGGACTGTCGAATCAGGCGAGGAGTTCGAGGGCGGGGCGGTATTCGATCCGATTACCGGCGTCGAGGAGATGGTTTCGGTTCTAGACCTCAAGAGTCTCTATCCGATGTGCATGGTCACGATCAACGCGTCACCCGAGACGAAGGTTGACCCCGATTCTTTCGACGGCGACACCTTCGTCGCACCAAACGGCCAGCACTTCCGAACCGAGCCCGACGGAATCATCCGCGAGATGGTCACCGAACTCCTGAGCGAGCGCGAAGAGAAGAAGGAACTCCGAAATCAGCACGACCCTGGTTCAGTTGAATACGACCAGTACGACCGGCAACAAGCAAGCGTCAAGGTTGTTATGAATAGTCTCTACGGTGTATCGGGGTGGGACCGATTTCGTCTGTACGACAAGGACAACGCAGCAGCCGTCACAGCTACCGGACGCGCGGTCATCGACCATACCGAGGACGCCGTCGAAGATCTCGGTTATCAGGTCGCTTATGGTGACACTGATAGTGTGATGATCAGCCTCAAGGACGAGGCCGATTCGGTGCAGGATGCGATCGACCAGTCGTTCGACCTCGAGGAAGCGATCAACGCTTCCTACGACGAGTTCGCGAAGTCGAAACTCGACGCCGACGAACACCGCTTCCAGATCGAATTCGAGAAACTCTACCGGCGGTTCTTTCAAGCGGGCAAGAAGAAACGGTACGCTGGCCACATCGTCTGGAAAGAGGGGAAAGAGGTCGACGACGTGGATATCACTGGGTTCGAGTACCAGCGATCCGATATCGCGGGCATCACCAAGGAAGTGCAGTTGAAGGTATTAGAGATGATCGTCAAGGAGGGCGACATCGAGGGCGTGGCCGACTATCTCAACGGCGTCATCGAGGACTTCCTGACGGGGAACATGGATCTGGAGAAGGTCGCTATTCCGGGGGGAATCGGAAAACGTCTGGACAATTACGACACCGACACGGCACAGGTTCGGGGCGCGAAGTACGCGAACCTCCTTCTCGGCACGAATTTCCAGCGTGGGAGCAAGCCCAAGCGGCTCTACCTGAAGAAAGTCCATCCGGGGTTCTTCCGTCGAATCGAACGCGAGATGGATCTCGACCCGGCCGAGGATGTCCTCTACGGCGAGTTCAAGCGCGATCCAGATGTGATCTGTTTCGAATATGATGAACAGATTCCCGAAGAGTTCGAAGTCGATTGGGAGAAGATGCTCGACAAGACGCTGAAAGGGCCGATCGCCCGCGTTATCGAGGCGCTGGGTATCTCCTGGGACGAAGTCAAGAGCGGCCAAGAGCAGACCGGTCTCGGCCAGTTCATGTAACCGTCGCGGCTCGTTCGATTACATTTCGATTTCGAACCGCGCTCCACGGTCGGCAGCGTCCACGATCCGGATTGTCCACCCGTGTGCCTCAATGACGTCTCGGACAATCGAGAGTCCGAATCCGGTCCCGTCGTCGTTCGTCGAGTAGCCGTGTTCGAAGATCGCCTCACGCTGGTCCGCTGGGACGCCACTCCCGTCGTCTTCCACGTACATTCCCGAGACAGGGTTGCCGTCGAGAGGGCCAATCGTGACGGTCACAGGTGGCTCATTGTGCTCGAATGCGTTCCGGATCAGATTTTCGAGAACCTGCTGGAGCCTCGTCGCATCGGCTTTGACGGTCGGCAGCGACTGCTCGATGTGGACCTCTCCCTGGTCGGTTGGGACCTGCTGGCGCGCTGCGATCGCCAGCTCTTCGAGGTCGACGCTGTCGGTAGAGTCGACGTCTTCGCTCGCACGAGCGAGGGCTAGCAAGTCCTCGATAATTTCCCCCATTCTATCGACTGACCGTCTGGCACGGTCAATCTCGTCGAAATCCTCGTTCGTCTGTGCGAGTTCGAGGGACGCACTCACGATCTGTAATGGATTGCGAAGATCGTGGCTCACGACCGAGGCGAACTGGTCCAGGCGCTCGTTTTGCTGCTCGAGGCGCTCGCTGCGACGTTTGAGACGCCGACGCTTCTCGACTAATTCGGTCACGTCGGTGAAGATGAGCGCGCGGCCGAGCGCCGAACCCAGCGAGTCGGAAATCTGTGAGATTTCGAGGTCGAAGTGTCGTCGGTCGCCCTCGATATCGACAGTGACTGGTTCGTCGACACGATCGACATCTTCGAGTAGCCGTTCGTAAGAGATACGCTCTGGCAGGAGCGAACGAACGTGGACTCCCTCCAGTTCGGTTCGCTGGAGCACTTCCCTGGCCTGGTCGTTCGCGTCCACGACGCGGTCGTTCTGATCCAGTACGAGCACGCCGCTATCGATATTGTCGAGGACGATGTCACGTGCGATCGGCGTGATATCCAGCAGCTGATACCGGTACAGGGCGGTCGCGTATGCCAGACCCATGACGAAGACGCCGAACGGAGTGATGTCAAACGAGACGATCCCGAGCAGGTACACGGCGGTACTCCCGATCGCGACGAGCGACCCCGCGAGCACGAGTCCGATCTGGGAGCGATAGATCCGTGAGTGACGCGGCTGGAGAAACTCTCGCAGGATGAAGTACAGCGATGCCAGGACAAGCGTGTAGCTCCAGAGCGCCCAGGGATACCAGAGCAGACCGCGGGATTCAGCCAGGACTGGCGGCGCCGTGCCAGTCGTGATCGTCTCTCCCGCCCGCCAGAGTCCGTGGACGTGATTGGTAAACACGACGACGAGCGCTGTAAGTGAGACGGCTACTAGCCCGAGGATGTACTGCCGTTTTAACCACCGCTCTCTGTTGGTTAATGTCAGAGCAAATGTCACCCACGCCGGAAGCGTGGAGACGATGCCGACGTACGAAATCTTGTTCCAGAAGAGAACGTGAGACCGTGATAGTGCTGCGATCCGCATGGCGTCTCCGGCACACCACACACTTACTGCGATCATGAAGCCCGCCAGCGGGAGCGCCGCTCGTTTGGCCCGATTCGCATATGCGACGGCCGCGATTCCGACAGAGAATACCGCCGTGAGCAAAAAGAAGAGAGTGTACGGATTCAATAGCCGATACGGCATCGACCACACATTATTATTCGGACAGATTAAATGTAGGGGGCGGACTGATCAATTTTGTGCCAGTTCAGGCTGACGCCTGGAGTAGTAATTCTGTCTCGCAGAACGGGATGGAATTGTCTACCCTCGTAATTATCCACGGTAGCCAGTATCTACACCGGCTATATTGGAGTATAATCAACGCAGGGGTGTTGTAGCCTACTAATAGTCCCTTTTTACACATCAGGATTGCCTATCGAATTAGAGAACAAATTTTGTTCTTTTGGGAAATACAGTAACAGAGAATGCGAAAAGGTTATGGGTACGACGACCGGACTTTCGGTTGACCTAGATACATGGCAGTACTCGAAATTTCCAATCTCCAAGCAGAGGTAGCTGAAGAAGGCGGCGAGACGATTCTCGAAGGTGTCGACCTCGAGGTCGAGTCCGGTGAGATTCACGCCCTAATGGGCCCGAACGGCTCCGGCAAATCCACGACAGCGAAAGTCATCGCTGGCCATCCCGCCTACGAAGTCACGGGCGGCGAGGTTCTCATCCACCTCGAAGAGGGTGACTTCGGTGCTGACTTCGAAATCCCAGCGGACAAGCGGACCTGGGACCTGCTGGACCTCGAACCGAACGAGCGCGCCGCGCTCGGCGTCTTCCTCGGCTTCCAGTATCCCGCCGAGATCGAAGGCGTTACGATGGTGAACTTCCTCCGCACAGCGCTCAACGCCAAGCTCGAAGAGCGTGAGGAACTGTTCGAGGATGAAGACGAAGCGGAAGAAGCCGAAGGCGGCGACACCAACGAGGACGCCGCGGGCTACGACACCTCGCCGATGGAAGGCCCTGCCGACGAGGGCGAGGTCAGCGTCTCGGAGTTCCAGCAGCTTCTCCAGGAAAAGATGGAGCAGCTGGACATGGACGAATCCTTCGCGAGTCGCTATCTCAATGCCGGCTTCTCCGGTGGGGAGAAAAAGCAGAACGAAGTCCTTCAGGCAGCCATCCTGGAGCCATCGATCGCCGTGCTGGACGAGATCGACTCCGGGCTGGACATCGACCGCCTGCAGGACGTCTCGAAGGGGATCAACGCACTGCGCGACGAGCAGGGCACCGGAATCCTCCAGATCACCCACTACCAGCGGATCCTCGACTACGTCGAACCCGACCACGTCCACGTCATGCTCGACGGCGAGATCGCGATGAGTGGTGGCGCGGAACTGGCCGAGAAGCTCGAAGACAACGGCTACGACTGGGTCCGCGAGGAAGTCTACGGCACGGCGTAACCACGAACGACTAGGACAACCGGCTTACCGCTAGGATCCAAACATACACACAACACATGAGTTCAGAAGACCTCGAAAACACCGACACCGAAGCCCGCTTCGAGTTCAAGAAGGAGGAGAAATCCGCCTTCCAGACCGAAAAAGGCCTCACCGAAGAGACCGTCCGCCTCATCTCCGAGGACAAGGACGAACCAGAGTGGATGCTCGAACGACGTCTCCGTGCCCTGCAGCAGTGGCAGGAGATGCCGATGCCGACCGACTGGCCCGGCCAGCCCGACCTGTCGGAAGTCGACATCGACGAAATCGTCCCGTACATCCGACCCGACATCGAGACCCGCGGCGGGGCCGAATCCTGGGAAGATCTCCCCGAGGAGATCCAGGACACCTTCGACAAGCTGGGGATCCCGGAAGCCGAGAAGAACGCCCTCTCGGGCGTCGGCGCCCAGTACGAGTCCGAGATCGTCTACCAGAACATGCAGGAGCGCTGGGAGGAGAAAGGCGTCATCTTCTGTGACATGGACAAGGCTGTCCAGGAGCACGAAGAACTCGTCAAAGAGCACTTCATGACGAAGTGTGTCCCCCCGAGTGACAACAAATTCGCCGCACTCCACGGTGCGATCTGGTCCGGCGGTTCGTTCGTCTACATCCCGGAAGACACGACCGTCAACATGCCCGTACAGGCGTACTTCCGGATGAACTCCGAGGGGATGGGCCAGTTCGAGCACACGCTTATCATCGCCGAGGACAACTCCGAAGTCCACTACATCGAGGGCTGTTCCGCGCCGAAGTACTCGGCGTTCAACCTCCACAGTGGTGGGGTCGAAGTCTTCGTCGGCGAGAACGCCCACGTCCAGTACTCCACAGTCCAAAACTGGTCGAAGAACACCTACAACCTCAATACCAAGCGCGCCATCGTCGAGGCCGACGGGACGATGGAGTGGGTCTCCGGATCGATGGGATCGAAAGCCACGATGCTGTACCCGGCCACGATCCTCAAGGGTCCTGGCGCGACGGACAACCACATCACCATCGCCTTCGCTGGCGAGGGCCAGAACATCGACACCGGCGCGAAGGTCTATCACAACGCGCCCGATACGAAGTCGACCATCGAGTCAAAGTCGATCAGCAAGGACGGCGGCCGCACGAACTACCGCGGCCTCGTCCACATCTCGGACGGTGCGGAGGATTCGAAGACCAACGTCGAGTGTGACGCGCTCATGTTCGACAACGAGTCGACCTCCGACACGATGCCGTACATGGAAATTCAGGAGAACAAGGTCGACGTCGCTCACGAGGCGACAGTCGGCAAGATCGGTGACGAGGACGTCTTCTACCTCCAGAGCCGTGGCTTGGACGACGACGACGCAAAGCAGATGATCGTCGCCGGGTTCATCGAGCCGATCACCGAGGAACTGCCCATCGAATACGCGGTCGAACTGAACCGTCTCATCGAACTCGAGATGGAGGGTTCGCTCGGATAATCATGAGTACGCAGGTACACGCCAATCTCACAGCAGAACAGGTAGAGACGATCAGCGACGACCTCGACGAGCCCGAGTGGCTCCTCGAGACACGTCTGGAAGCACTCGAGGCACTCGAAACACTCGACATGCCGAAGGTCATCCGGACGCCCGGCCGTGACTGGACGAACCTCAATGCGCTGGAGTACGAGAGTTTCGTCGATCCGCTCGACCGTGCCCAGGAGAAAGACCGCGTCGAAGCCGAGGGCGTCGACGTGCTCCCCTGGAGCGAGGCGCTCGCCGAGCACGGCGATCTGATCAAAGAGAAGTTCGGCAGCGTTGTCGACCCCCAGCGAGACTACCTCACCGCACTGTCGACCGCCCTGTTCAGTGCCGGCACGCTGATCTACGTCCCCGAGGGCGTCGACGCCGAGGACGTGAAGATCCGGACGACGATGAACAGCCAGTCGCTGTTCAACTACACGCTCGTGATCGCCGAGGAGTCCTCGTCGGTGACGATTCTCGAACGGCAGACGACCGGAAGCGACGACGAAGAGACCCAGTACTACTCCGGCATCGTCGAAGTCGACGCCGGCGAGAACGCCCACGTCCAGTACGGCGCGCTCCAGAACCTCAGCGAGGAGGCGTACAACTTCTCGGTCAAGCGCGGCCACGCAGACACCTACGCTACTGTGGACTGGATCGAGGGCAACATCGGCTCTCGGTTGACGAAGACCAGCGTCGAAACCCGACTCCTGGGTGACTCCTCGGAATCGCAGATCGTCGGCGCGTTCTTCGGGCACAACGACCAGCACTTCGACCTCAACAGTCGGGTCTGGCACGAGGCCGAACACACCGTCGCCGACCTCGTGACCCGGGGCGTGCTCGACGACGAGTCGCGCTCGGTCTACGAGGGTGTCCAGGACGTTGGCCGCGAGGCCTGGGACACCTCCTCCTATCAGCGAGAGAATACCCTGATGCTGAGCGACGAGTCCGAGGCCGACGCCTCCCCGAAGCTCATCATCAACAACCACGACACCGAGGCCAGCCACTCCGCGACTGTGGGCCAGGTCGACGCACAGGATCTGTTCTACATGACCTCCCGCGGCGTGGACGAAGAGCGCGCGAAGAACATGCTCGTCGAGGGCTTCTTCGTGCCCGTCCTCGAAGAGGTCGCCGTCGACGAACTCCGCGAGGATCTCGACGACCTCATCGTCCAGCGACTGTCAGCATAGCGCTGCCGAGCCGCTACATCGATTTTTGCTGCTGGCGCTCCGTGCTTCGTCAAAAAGAGCAGTCATCAGTGGTCGGTGCTGCTACTGCAAACCGTCGCGAAACCCTTACTCTCCACTGTTTGCGAGTAGCTCAGGCTCGTCGGATTCGTCTGTCTGACCTGCGCGTTTACCACGCATCTTGTGTTCCCCACGCAGTTCACGTTCCCATTCCACCGCGTCCGCGTCGTCCGTGTGGAACTGACTCATGATCGCTCCAGCCCAGGATAGTCGACGGTCGATAAAAATCCTTGGGGGTAGTTGGGACGAGACGAGAAATGCCGTCAGAGACGACGGTCCAGGTAGTCCGAGAGAAGCCGGAGGACTCTGATCTTCTGGTCGATATCCGTGCTGCCGTGGCCCTCGTCCTCGAGTTCGTCGTACTCGAAGTCCGCACCTTCGACCCAGCCGCGGTCTTCCAGCGCGTCGCGGAACAGTCTGGCCTGGCCGATTGGACACCGCGGGTCGTTGACGCCATGGATCATGTAGATCGGTCGTTCCATCGTGTCGACGTGTTCGATTGGGCTCCGGTCGCGCCAGAGGTCGTAGTTCTCCTCGGGATCGCCCATCTGGACCCGCAGCGAGTGCTTGAAGTGTGCCATATCCTCTTCGAAGAGTTTGTGGAGGTCCGTGATACCGATCCAGGCCACACCGGTCGCCCAGAGATCCGGATACGTCGTGAGTTGTGCGTAGACGCTATAGCCGCCGTAGGATCCTCCGAAGACGGCAATTCGATCGTCGTCGATCCACTCGTTGTTACCCAGCCAGCGTGCTCCGTTCGCGATATCGGCCTGTTCGCTTCCGCCCCAATCACCATGAACTGCGTTTTTGAACTCCCGGCCCCGTCCAAGGGAGCCCCGGTAGTTTGGCTGGAAGACGGCGTACCCGTGAGACACGAGATACTGGACACGGTAGTCGAACCCTCTGCGAGCCATCCCGTGTGGACCGCCGTGGACCTGCACGATCGCAGGATATTCCGCTGATTCGTCTTCAGCCCCATCCCGCGGATCATACAGTAGACCGCCGATTTCGTAGGTCGGCGCGTCTTCGGTCGCGCCTGCACTCTCGTAGGTGACGTATTCGGCGTCGACGAAGGTGTTGGGGTCGATGTCGGCGTATTCAGCTTCGAGGCGCACGGTGAGTTCGTCGGTCGCGAGGTCGTACTCGTAGAGTTGCGGTCGCTCGTCGGCAGTCGAGTATTTGAACACGAGCGTCTGCTCGTCGGCAAATTGCTCTTGCACACTGAACGGCACGAGGAACCCATCCGGGACATCAAGACCACGGCGCTCACCCGACTCGACATCGTAGACGACAGGCACTGACGCACCCTCGTCCAACTGGGCGACGAGAACACGGTCGCCGTTGGGACTGACCCCCAGCGGACGCTCTTCACTCTCCCCGGAGCCCAACCACGTCACCGACTCGGCCGCGAGATCGTAGATTCCTGCTCGATCGTGATCGTCGCTATCGTCTTGAAGCAAGAGCCGGTGGCCATCGGGGAACCACTCGACGACAGTTGTCTCGGCACCCACCTCACCCACGTCGAGTTGTCGCTTGTTCGCCCCATCAGCGTCCATCACGTAGACGTCCTCGTTCTCCAGATCGTCCGACTCGTTAGTCGTGTAGGCGATTCGATCGCAGTCTGGTGAGAAGACACCGCTCGAAACCGGGCGGTCGTACGTCGTTACTTGCTCGGTGGTCTCGTCGTGGAGATCGTGCCGATAGAGGTTCAGCTGCTCACCTTCGTCGCTCGCATAGAGCAGCGACTCGCCGTTGACCCCCACGTCGAGTAACATTGCTTGTCCATCCACTTCGACGACCGCATCGGCAGCCCCGTCGAGGTGCATGGCAAAAATGTCGGTCTGCTCGTCACCGGCGTCGTCCCGGTGGAAGTAGATTCGCTCGCTATCGGCACCCCATCGTATCCAGAACCTCGCGTTGCGTGGGACGTCCCCAGCCGAGAGTTGGTCGTACTCGCCAGTCTCGCGGTCGAGCACGTACAGTTCGTTCCGGCCGGTTTCGTCGTAGTAGAACGCGACCGTCGATCCATCGGGTGAAACTGCCGGATGGTGCACTTCGGGGAGACTCGCCAGGGCTTCGAGCGGGAGCGATTGTCTCGTGTTGGACATCAGCTTGGATTGTCAGGTCGGGCGACCTAATAGTTCTGCATCTTTCCTGATCTATGCCGCGTCGTCGAAGCCGGCCAAACGATCCATACCCTCTACCCCGACTTCTAAGGTCTTACCGCTGTTTTTTCCGATCGCGTCGAAGCTGACAGGGACGGGCTTAAGTCTCCGCCTGCCCAGCGTTGGAATATGATTGGGTATCGCTGTCGAGGGAGGTGTCGATCGTGAGTGTTGGGAAACCGGTTTCCTCGGACCACGAGCTGGCGCGTCTCTTGCAAATCGGCGTCGTCCTCGAAGAGGTCGTCGAAGCCAGAGCGGCCCGCCATGCCGAAGAACTGGTCGGCGAGGGGAGCACTGCCGTCCGGCAGTTCCTCAAAGAAGCGTCGGCAGAGTCAGCCGACCATCGACGCCAACTCGAAGGGGTGATCGACGATCTCGACGCCGAGACGGTTCCGTTCGAGGAGATCAAGATGCTCGTCGAAGCCCGTTACGAAAGCGACACCGACTTCGACGACGTGCTGTACGACCAACTCTGCAACGAGGAGACGGCCTACAAGTTCTACGATGACCTGATCGAGGCGATCAAGGGTAGTGACGCCAACTTCTCGATCAGCCGGGAACGGCTGTTACGGGTCCTCGGAGAGATTCGCGAGGAGGAGGCCGAAGGCGTCCAGGATGTCACCGAACTGATGGAGGAGGGTGCGACGTGAGCCGAGCGCGGTTCCGAACGGAGGGCAGGATATGAACACCGCAGACCAATACCTCAAAGCGATCTATCTGGTGCAACAACTCGAAGACGGCCCGGCCTCGACTGGGAAAATCGCCGACAGGCTGGACGTCAGTCCTGCCAGCGCCAACGAGATGGTCGGCAAACTCGAATCCAAGGGTCTCCTTGAGCACGAGAAGTACAAGGGTGTCGACCTCACTGAGGAGGGAATCAGACAGGCAAGGGACGCCCTCCAGAACTACTGTATTATCGAACGCTTCCTCTTACAAGTGCTGGAAGTCGAGAACTTCCGCGAAGAGGCCCGTACACTCGAAAGCGTCATCGACGAGACAGTCGCCGAGCGACTGGATACCATCATCGATCGCCACCCCAACTGCCCGGATTGCTTCGACGCCGAGGGTGACGTCTGCGAGCGTCTGGAAGCCGAAGTTGGGGCGATGGATTGACCGATCGCGCTACACTTCGCCGATCGTGATCGGCCAGAACGTCGATTCAGGGCGCTTACAGCTGTTCTGAGCCTTCCGGTATGGACTGTGACACTGGCGCTGGCGATAGCACCATCCTGGAAGCCTTTACTGTCGACGGTCATCCGACAGGGAGCATCTGTGTGCGTTCCGTCTCCGCCTGCGCCGAACCCCTCTGACCCGTAGTCGCTCCCCATCTAAGATATTCTGTCGCCTCAGTATGCGCTGTGTGAGTATTCGTACCATGCCCCGATTTCAGCAAGAACCCGGAACTACTAAAGCCACGAATCGAGTAGGCCAGTTTGCAGTCCCCCGGGTGCCGGGTGGTATCGGCAGCGCCCCCTGGAAGTGATGAGAAGTCCCGTGGTGTAGCGGCCAATCATATGGGCCTTTGGAGCCCATGACGGCGGTTCGAATCCGCCCGGGACTACTCCTGCTGGCTGTTAGAATCCTCGATTAGCCTTATATAATACATATAAAGTTCACCCTCTTAGAACTCACCCCCTCATTTAGCACTCATAGACGGCTTTGCGCGCCAGAATCCAACGATGATCATCTCCTATTTGCGACTGTTTGCAACGTCGGCATGACTGGGATTTCGTCGTAGAGTGTATCGAGCGCGAGTTGGAAGTATTGATGGTCATTAACGCTGTTTCCCGACTTCTTGCGAACGATTCGAACTGCGCAGATCCGAAAAAAGTCGTGGTGAGAACGTCACTCAGAGCCGGGGCCGATCTCGAAGTCGCAGTTGGCGGCGACGGTGTATAGCGGTCGGTCGCCGATTGAAATCTCGGCAAGTCGTTGGCCAATGGGATGATCGCCAAACCTGAGGGAAGCGGGGCGACGTGGCCACATCCCAGCACCCCCAGACAACCGCGTTTCCTCTCGGAGCAGGTGGTCGTCCTTAATGGTGTAGTTGTACCCAGAGAGCCGTGCTGGTAGTGTGGGTGGACGTCGCCCCTTGAATGACAGCAGGTGCTGTCCATCGGCAGAGACAGACGCGTGCCGGGTGCGACTCTCATCCCGGAGATCAATGTCGGCGACGAGTTTCGGATACCCCCAGATATCGACACCGAACGCGCGCGCTGGTTCGGTCGTAACCGGGAGGGTGTAGATGTAGCCGCTGACTCCGCGTCGTAGTGCAGAGAGATACGGCCACGTCCGAGTACCGGTTTCGACGGCTGGAAAAAGCACACCGACTTCGTCGTATGGGTCGATCGTGTCATTACCGACGCGGTCGTAACTGACGGCCAGCACTGTCACCGCTGCACGGGTCCGTGTCGCTCGAATCGGCTCCAGACCGTTAGGTAGCAGTGCAGCGACATCGGCGCGGTCTGCGGGGAAGACAGCGCCGACGATCGAGGCCGACAGTTGTGCCGGGAGCTGGAATGTATGTCCGGTCGAAATCGTTTCTTGATGCGTCATCGATCACGCCCTCGCAGTCGGTGCAGTGCGGCGAAGGTTTTGATGGCTGTTCGCTGTCCGAATGATTGGAGTGATTGTGGAAGCCAGCGGGTTGCGAGGATTAGCTTCGCTGGCCAGCCGACTGGGTGGCGCAGACCTGTACTTTCTTTCGTCGCGACAGTGTGGATCTCGTCTGCGACCCGGTCCGGCGTCACTGTCAGTGGGCCGCGCCCACCGATGAGTGTTCCTTCAGCCAATGCGTCGTAGACATCCGAGAAGCGTTCGTCCCGGTCAGTGTTTTCGAGTCGTTGGTGAGCTGTGTCGGGGAATGCGGTGGTGACCCAGGCAGGTTCGATCACGGCCACCTCGACATCGAGTTCCATCTGGAGTGTCTCGGCGATGGCTTCGAGCGCGTGTTTCGAAGCCGCGTACGCCCCCATGCCTGGTGTCGTGATGCGGCCATGGGTGCTGGATACGATGACGACAGTTCCGTCGCTCTCTGTCAAAAGTGGCAGCATCGACCGTACGGTCCGGTGGACGCCGTGGACGTTGACGTCGAACTGCTCTTTGAGTTGCTCGGCCGGGAGGTCGGCGACCGGGCCGAGTTGCGCGACTCCTGCGTTGGCGACCACGCAGTCTAGACCACCGACCTCGTCGCCGATTTGGGCGCGCAGCCGGTCAATGTCGTCGCTGTCAGTGACGTCCACGACGTTTGTGACACAGTCATCGAGGGTTTGGAGCGCGTCACCGTCGATATCGACGGCGTAGACGCGCCACCCGTTGGCGGCGAGCTTCTCGGCGGTGGCTCGCCCGATTCCTGAGCCCGCGCCAGTCACGAGCGCCGTCTTCATTAGCTCCACTCCGCAGGGAACAGATGAAATCGTTCCGACTTCCAACAGAGACCGGCGTCATTAGCTCAGCCAGCAATCGACTGAGTAGACCATGATACGAAGCTCTCATACAACGGAATAGCTATTTTTCGCTACTTTGGTTCGCTCAGTATAGACGAACGCTGTATCACATCGGGTCGTCATCCTCGGCGAACCTGCAACCACTGCTGGTCGCGGTCGCCATCCGGTCTGTGCCCACACCCTGCTCAACGGCTCCTGTATGTGAACTACCCCGCCGCGTCGTAGACCCCCCGTTATGGAATACACGTTTGACACCATCGTGATCCCGGTACGTCTGTTCCAGATGTACACCTATGACCCGCGGATCGAACTGTTCGCGACCATCTCAACGATATTCATCGGGCTCACCACACCGCTAGTGGTGGGGTTACGCTACGCGGGTATCAGATTCTACGAACTGCGGACGTAACTGGAAGCGGAAACGCACTAGGTGAACCAGAACCAAAGTACGAAAAAACCGGTAAACGCCGCCTAGCAGTGGGTTTTCGCGGTGGTTTTATTGACTCACCAGGCGAACGGCGTAGCATGGGCAAGGACTCTGAACTGTCCGCCGATCTCAGAGACGAACTTTCCAAACACCGTGGCAGGTCGGGACAACAGTCCGGCGCGCTCGTGCTGAGCGACCAGGAGGGGTACGTCGGGGACACGATCACGCTCAAGGGCCGAAATCTGCAGGCAGGCGAGGAGTACGAGATCGTTTGGAATTCGGTCGACGGCGAGTGGGGCGTCCTCGAGGCCAATGAGATTGTCGGTCCGCAGTATCGACCACGGCAGGAGATAATCGATTCGGTCAGGGCCGACGACTCCGGGTCCTTCGACCTGGAGTGGACCGTGTTCGAGGACTACGGCGGCGGGCACAAACTGGAACTCCGCCACGGCCAGGAAACGGTCGCGGAAGCAACCTTCGACATCAACCCCTGGTTCGAACTCGAGCGGTCGACAGTTCCGCTGGGAGACGTCTTCCTGGTCCGGGGCTACGGGCTCGGGCCGAGCGTCTCGACAAACAACTACCAGATCGCCTGGAACAACAGCTACGTGGGGTATATGACCGGCGTGAAGAACCGCGGGACTGCGAGCGCTGGCATCCGAGCCGTCGGCCCGCCCGGCGAGCACGTGATACAGGTCTGGCGGAACTACCAGGGCATCCCCTACATCACGAACAACACCCAGTCGCCGCTGGGGCCCGTCGGGGGCGAGCGCGACTCGTTGTGGACGGTCGAGGTGACTGAACCCGAGACGCCACCGGACACCGCGTGGGTCGAGCCGATGCCAGAGGAGCGCCCGATCGAACTGCACTACCCCGACCTTGACCAGGACACGGACGCACAACTGGAAATCTCGCCCCAGTGTGGCCAGGTCGGGACAACGGCGATCCTCACCGGGTCGGGTTTCCCCGCTCATACTGAGGTCGACCTCCGTTGGTACCAGCACGTCGGTGAGGGGATCAGGGGGACCGACCCGGACCTGCTGGTTCGGGAGGGCGTCCTGCCGACGGTCACGACCGACAGCGACGGCGGCTTCCAGTACGAGTTCGAGATCCCGCAGGCAGAAGGATCGAGCAGACCGATCACCGCCGCGGTCGACGGGCGGGAGGTCGCCGTTACCGGCTTCATGATGCAGCCATCCATCGTGACCTTCGAACCGACCAGCGGGCCGGTGGGCACGATGATCGAAGTCGAGGTCTCCGGGATCGGCTGGACGACCTACGAGAAAGCCCCGATCTTCGTTTACGACAACCACATCTTGGGCTACGGCTGCGGGATGAGCGGCGAGAACCGAATCACGTCTGTCCGCACGATCCTCCCGGCAGGGGGGCAGCCGGGGTGGCACTTCCTCGATCTCTACCCGGCGATCTCGGACATGCACGAGGACGAACCGTACTTCGAGCACTTCCCGCATCTCTCGTATCTCGACAACCATCCCGTCCGTCCGTTACCGGTCTGTCGGATGGCCTTCGAGATCGAGGAGTGACCCTGTGGCCGACCGAGTGCGGGTGACGGATCCCCCCAACCTGGCACCAGTTATTTTACAGACGGAACCGAATCCGATCGCATGGCAGACGGGCCCATATACGACACCCAGCTCGAAGAATTCCTGCTGTGGGCGTGTCGTGAAACCGGAATGCTCGCGGCACTGCTAGATGGACCGAAACGGCCCGAGACGATCGCCCGGGAAACTGGCGTCACGGAGCACGCGGCGGACGTCTCGCTGGCGGCGCTCCGGGAGATGGGCTATCTCAGACAGTCAAACGAGCGCTACGAGGCGACAGAACGGCTCGACGGGTTCCGGTCAGAAACCGACGTACTCGAAAAGGGGATGCTCCCTCACCGCATCGACTCGCTGGAACACTACATGCAACTGCCGGAGATTATGCGGACAGGGGAGCCACCCGAGCACAGCGAGGGGGGGCTGGAAAGGTACCAAGGTGCGATGGCGACGGTCGACGAGTCCATCATCCGTGCCATCGTTACGGCCGCCGAGCACGTCCACCCCAGGCCAGACCATGTTCTGGAGGTCGGGAGCGGACCGGGCGGGTTCGCCAGGGAGTTTCGCCGCCGTGGCGCGATGGTCACTGCGGTCGATCTCCCGCCGGTTGTCGACCTGCTTTCGGACCACTACGCCGAGGACGAAATCGAGTTCGTGGCGGCCGACGCACGCGAGTCGCTCCCGACCGGCTTCGAACTCGTGTTCAGTGCCCGTATGATCCTGTTTTTCTCCCCCGATGAACTCCGGGCGTACTTCGAGAACGCCTACGAGGCGCTGGAACCGGGCGGGACCTTCGTCTGTAACGCGCGTGTCGAGGGCCGCTCACCGGGGATCGAACGCTTCGCAGTCCACATGCTGACCGTCACCTCGGGTGGACACAGCCACACTGCCGAGGAGTACCGGTCTACAATCGAAGAAGTTGGCTTCGTCGACCCCAAGGTTCAGAGTGTCCCGGGGACCCCGTATCACGCTATCGTCGGCCGCAAACCGGAGCGATCATAGCGGGCAGCCCGGCTGTCGGGGTCGCGTTAACTTTGCCGTACATTGTGATGGACGGCGAAGGCTTCGAGCCAATTTTCAGCTGTCTCTAGCTCAACATGGCTGAAACTATTCGAAAACAAAAATGTTCGGCGTTCTATATCTCTGAAGACACGTTCGATGGTATTTCGATTTCCATGTGGCAATACCTGAAATCGGTAGCATCTTCGGCCAGCATTGGACCGAGATAATCGGCGTCATCGACGAGAAACAGCACGTTATCGAGCTGATAGCGACGATGTAGTTCGTCCAGAAACCACCGCGTCGGCTGTTTCGTCGCCGTCGGAAACAGACTGACGTGGAGGATTTTGTTCGTTTGGGGATCGACAGCGCCGTACAGCCAGTATTTTTGGCCGTGTAAGCGGATCATCTTCTCGTCGACCACAAGTTGATCCGCAGTGACTGTCGAAATTGGCTGTAGATCGGCCTTATGAACCCACTCGTGGATTGCCACGTGACTCCGTTCGACTCCCAACTCATAGAGAAACTGACTAGCATCCCGTAATGACATACCTGCCAAGTGACACCGGATGCCCACTTCAATCGCCCACTCGGGAGTTCGGCGGCGCTCTATAAACGACAAATCTATCCACGTAATACTCTCGCTGAGGCGTTCGATCGCCGGCATAGACACTCAGAGATCGAGTGCCTCATCCCCTAACTTAACGCGACCGGTGGATCATCCAACACAGCCATTGTCTATAAGGCAACCATTCTGTTCGGATAATATAGGCGTTTCTCGACCCGAGAGAGTTCGATTGCGCAAGCTTCGGGGCGTAACGGCGAATAGAGTCCAGTGGCAGCAAGCTTAGGACAGCCGCACGTTACGTTGATTCATGAACGAGAATCGCCCAGGCTTTACCGATACTCCGAATCTCCCTGAGTCTGACTACCAGGTTCACGATCCCGAGCGACCGCACCCGCGTCCGGTTACACCGGCTGGCCCCGTTACGCAGGCCCCACCGTCGGACGCGACACTGCTGTTCGACGGCACAGATCTTTCCGAGTGGGAAGCTGGCGACGGGAGCGACCCGAGTTGGACTGTCGAAGATAGGGATTTGGTCGTCGAGCCTGGCACTGGCGACATCCGCACGACAACTGCGCTTGGTGACTGCCAACTCCATATCGAATGGGCAACCCCAGCAGACCCAGGTGACGCGGAGTACCCAGGGAACAGCGGCGTGTTCCTCGCGGACCGCTACGAGCTCCAGATCCTGGACTGCTCGGCAACCCCGATCTACGCCGATGGCTGGGTCGGCGCCATCTACGGCCAACACCCACCACGCGTCGATGCCGGCCTCCACTCGGGTGACTGGCAATCGTTCGATATCATCTGGCGACGCCCACGCTTCGACGATAATACACTCACCACTCCAGCACGCATCACCGCATTCCACAACGGCGTCCTCATCCACCACGAAGCCGAACCGTTCGGCCCAACCACCTTCCGCGATTACCTCGAGTACGACCCACACGGCCCGGCACCCCTCCGACTCCAAGACCACGGCTTCCAGGTTCGCTTTCGAAATATCTGGTACCGCCCACTGTAACTCCAAACCATCGCTCATGCCTTCTGCGGCAAGGAATTAGCCCCTTCTCTCCACGATAAGTAGTTCGACTACGCGTCCTGCACGTCACTGCAAGCGACAGTAGCCACGAAACAGTCGTCGTGTTAACTTTGGCATCGGTTCCACCAGACGGCGAAGGCTTCAAGCCAAGACTCTGCTGTCGCCGGCTCGACGTGGCTAAATGTATTTGAGAACGAGGAGGTTAGTCGTTTTACCTCACGAAAGACACGTTCGACACTATTGTGATTCGGACATGAAATCGGAGCCCAAATCGTGACAGTGCCGCTTGGAGGTGGTCGGCGTCGTCGATGAGAAACGTTGCATCGTTGATGTCGTGTTTCTCGTGGAGTTCACGCAGAAACACGTACGTGAGTCCTGAATTCGTCGTAGGAAACAGCTTCACGTGCAGGTATTCGTTGGTCTTGGGATCGACAGCAGCGTACAGCCAGTAGCGCTCGGTCCCGAGCTGAATTACAGTTTCGTCGAGTGCAACGTAATTCGAGGACCTCGTTCCAGTCGGCTGTAGATCGGCTTTTTGCACCCAGTTGTGGATGGCGGTTCGACTGCGCTGGACACCCAATCTCTCAAGATGTTGTTTGGTATTCGAAAGCGACAAGCCGGCCAGATGCAACTGAATACCTACTTCAACGATCTCCTCGGGTGTCCGCTCGCGCTCCATAAAATCCAAATCAATCCAGTCGCTATCTCCGTTGAGGCGGTCGATTTCGGGCATAGATCATTCGAAACTCCGACCGCCTCATCCTTATCTTAACACGATGTCAACCGGGCACCGAACGCTTATTACGGGATTCGCTGATATCGCGGTATGGTCGACTCGCCCATCATCTGGAATCCGAACATAGACGACGGCCGATACCGGAATCCGGTCGTCCACGCCGATTACTCCGACCCCGACGTGGTCCGAGTCGGCGACGATTTCTTCATGACCGCATCGAGTTTCAACTGCGTCCCCGCGCTGCCGATACTCCACTCTCGGGACCTCGTGAACTGGCGGCTCGTCACCCACGCAGTCGAGGAGCTCCCGCCCGCCTTCGACACGCCCCAGCACGGCAACGGCGTATGGGCGCCCTCGTTCAACTACCACGACGGGACGTTCTACATCTTCTACGGCGATCCCGACCGCGGCGTCTACGTGACGAGGACCGATGACCCACGCGGCGAGTGGTCGGACCTCCATCTCGTCCACGAGGCCGAGGGGTGGATCGATACGGCGCCGTTCTGGGACGACGACGGGGACGCGTACCTCGTCCACGCCTTCGCGAAGAGTCGCGCCGGGTTCAACAGCGTCCTCCACGTCGCGCCGATGGCGGAGGACGGGACACATCTCACCGGCGAGAGCCGCGAGGTGTTCGACGGCCACGACGACCACCCGACCATCGAAGGGCCGAAGCTCTACGAGCGGAACGGCTCGTACTATATCTTCGCGCCGGCCGGCGGCGTGAGCGACGGGTGGCAGACCGTCCTGCGGTCGGACGATATCTACGGTCCCTACGAGGACCGGATCGTCCTCGCGCAGGGTGACACCGATATCAACGGCCCTCACCAAGGCGCCTGGGTCACCACGGACCGCGGCGAGGACTGGTTCGTCCACTTCCAAGAAAAGGATCCCTACGGGCGCGTCGTCTACCTCCAGCCCGTGTCTTGGGACGACGGCTGGCCAGTCATCGGCCGCGTCGAAGACGGTGATGGCACGGGTGAGCCGGTCCGGACGCACGAGAAGCCCGACGTGGCCGCCGCCGACCTCCCGACGATGGTGCCCCAAACTTCCGACGACTTCGAGACGGCCCGTCTGGAGCTGCAGTGGCAGTGGCATGGGAACAGCCAGTACGGCTGGTACTCACTGACCGACCGCCCTGGCACCCTACGCCTGTTCCCTCAGGCCGTACCCGACGGCGCCGAGAACCTGTGGCGGGTCCCGAGCCTCCTCCTCCAGAAGTTTCCCGCGCCGTCGTTCACGGCGACGACCAAGGTCCGATGCGGACTCGAAGGCAGCGGTGGACACGGTGGCCTGCTCGTCATGGGCGAGGAGTACGCCTACCTGAGCGTCCGCCCGACCGCCGATGGTACCGAACTGGTTCACGGCCGTAACGCCGCACCGGTGGACGGCGAACCCGACATGGAGGCCGAGACAGTGCCGCTCGATCGCTCGTCCGTCCAGCTACGGGCGACCGTCGAAGACGGCGGACAGGTCCAGTTCGCGTATGCGGCCGACGACTCGGACTTCGAGGCGGTCGGCGCGCCGTTCCAGGCCCGGCAGGGTCGCTGGATCGGAGCGAAGGTCGGGCTGTTCGCGGTCCGCGACGGGTCTGGAGCGGGCGGGTACTGCGACTTCGACTACTTCCGGGTCGGAGAGTAGGTCGCCTGCGGAGACAGGGGTTTCCGTTGGGCCTCACTCGCGCCTCGAAACGATTTTCCCGCGCCGACACATGGAACTGACCTTGTTCAAACCTATCGAGCCGAGATGACCGAATATATATGAGATCAATAATTTCTAGTTTCACACCAAGAAATAGATATATTTGGAGCTATTGCAATCTCCGTAGCAACGGACATGAAATCGGAGTCCAGATCGTGACAATGCCGCTTGGAGGTGGTCGGTGTCGCTGATGCGAAATATCACATCGTCGATGTCGCGTCACTCACGAAATTCACGCAGAAATACGGTCATAACTCTCTAATTCAGTGGAAAATAAATTTGAATACACATATTCGTTTGATTTTGGTCGACAGTGGCTTACAGCTAGTACCGATTGGTCCTGAGCTGAATGTCGATCTTGTCGACCGCACCGCAATTGGATAATCTCGTCCAGTCGGCTGTAGCTTGGCTTTTTGTACCAGTGATGAACAGTGTTCGACTGCGCTAGACACTCAAACTCTCAAAATTCTTTTTAGTATCCAAAATAGATAAGTAAGCCAAGTATAACTCAATGGTGAGTTCAATTTCATTCTCGGGTGTCCGCTCGCGCTCCAGAAACTCGAAATCGATTCAGTCGCTATCTCTATTGAGGCGGTCGATTTCGGGCATAGTCCATTCAAAACACCGACTTCCCGATCCGTATCTTGATATGACGGTCTGAGGACACCAACCAATTACAAACATATGGCTGTAAGATAGGAACTGGTTACGCTTTTTATGTCGGTCGTTGAGAGAGTTGTATTGAAAATAGAAATACCAATCAGGGCTGCAAATGACTGTGACAGTATTTGGACTGGTTTCGACAAGAGAAGTGCTGTAACTACTGTTTTCGCAATCACGATGCAGAGTGGTTGTCGATAAGAACGTATTTAATCGCTAACCGAGTAAGCTGAGTATATGGTTAATCGCGAAAACGAGTATCGAGGGGATGGAGGGAAATCCCGGAGCAAAGTTGCGCGGGTCATCGAGGTATACGATATTCAGAAACTCGGGGACGAACTTGAGCGGCGGTGGCTTGCTACCGACGACAGTGGGATGAGTCTCCGCAAGCTGGCCGACCACTTCAATCGCTCCGTGCTCGAAGCTGCGATCGAACGAAGTGAACTGAGTGTCCTCGATACTGACGTCGAACAACTCTACGAACAGTTGACTGGCGAGGACGTGAGTGCAGGGGTTCGAACGAGGGCTGAGCGGCGTCTCGAACGGAACGGCTGTGACGTCGAAGCGATAACGAGCGACTTCGTGACACACCAGACGATCCATACGTACCTCCGAGAGTATCGCGACGTCCACCAACCTGAACCTACACCCGAGGAGCGACGTGAGGCCGCCATCGAACGAGTACAGAAACTGCAGGACCGTTCCGCTGCAGTCACACGAGACGCCATCGAAGGGCTCCAGCGTGCGGATCTCGTCCCGGACGGCGATGTAGACGTCGTCGTGGACATCCAGGCCATCTACACGGATTCGGGTGAACAGTTCGACGTGTTTGAACTCCTGGAAGGAGATTCGGATTCCGAGGAATTTTGATACCAGAAAGCATATCATAGTATGGTTCAGTGTGTAAGATATGGCTAACGCAGAGCAAACACAGCAAGAAGTGATTGTTTCGGTCAGGAATATTGGTGGTATCGACGAGACAACAATTTCGCTGGAGCCAGGTGTCAACGTCTTATCCGGGCGGAACGCGACGAACCGAACGTCCTTCCTCCAATCGCTCATCGGAGTGCTTGGAGGTGAAGACGTCTCGATCAAAGGGGACGCGGACGAAGGAGAAGTCGAACTCGAACTCGGTGAAGACGTCTATCGGCGCCGCCTCACCCGCCAGAACGGAGCTGTCGTCACCAGCGGCGACCCGTATCTGGACGATCCCGAGTTGGCTGAGTTGTTCGCGTTTTTACTAGAATCCAACGAAGCGCGGCGAGCAGTTGCGACCGGGGATAATCTCCGGGATCTCATCATGCGGCCGGTCGACACGAAAGAGATCAAAGACCAGATCTCCACGCTTGAATCTGAGAAGAACGAGATCGACAATGAGATCGAGTCCATCGAACAACGAAAGCGTGATCTCCCGGATCTGGAGGCCGAATTGACTCGTCTGGAAGACGAGATCTCCGAAACGAAGGCAGAACTAAACGACAAGGAAGCGGAGATCGAAGCCGCCGACGCGGACGTGCAGGCACAGAAGGCCGAACAGGAAGCACTCGAGGAAAAGCTCGAAGAGCTCCGTGACGCGCGCAACGACCTCGAGGACATCCGATACAAGATCGACACCGAACGCGAGAGCATTCAATCGCTAAAACAGGATCGCTCAACCCTTCGAACAGAGTTAGACGCGCTGCCGGAAACGTCCGAGGACGTACTCTCGTCCTTCGAATCACAGATCGATGGACTCCGAGAACGCCGACGACATCTCGACAGCGAAATCAGCTCGCTACAGAATATCGTCCAGTTCAACGAGGAGATGCTCGACGGCGAGCGAACCAGCCTCCACGACACGATCGATGACGACGACGACGTGACGGACGAGTTGCTGCCTGATGACGAGGTTGTCTGCTGGACCTGCGGGTCCGAGGTTGAGCGTTCAGAGATCGAAGGAACGCTCGAACACTTGCGTGATCTTCGACAGGAAAAACTGGCCGAGAAACGAGACCTCTCGGACGAACTGGACGATCTGAAAGCGGACAAGGACTCGATCGAGGAGCAAAAGCGTCGCCGTCAGGAGTACCAGACCCAGTTGACCGAGACCGAATCGGAGATCGAGCAACGCGAAGCACGTATCGAGGAACTCCAAGAGCGACGAGAGGACCTCGAGCAGCGGGTAAAATCCCTGGAGAGCGACGTCGAGGATCTCGAGTCCGAGCAGTTCGATGAAATTCTCGAACTGCACAGGGAGGCCAACAGCCTGGAGTACGAACTCGGTCGTCTGGAGAACGACCGCGAGGAGGTTGAGGCGGAAATCGACGAGATCGAATCGCATGTAGAGCGAATTTCGGACCTCCAGGCGGACCGAGAACGCGTCGTCGCGGACCTGGAAGACCTCCGGACGAAGGTGGAGACGTTGGAGAAAGAAGCCGTCGAAGCGTTCAACGAACACATGAGCGACGTCCTGAGCGTCTTGGACTACGCCAATCTCGATCGGGTGTGGATCGAGCGTGTCCAACGTGAAGCCCGGGACGGTCGTCGAAAGACAATCAAGACGTTCTTCGAACTCCACGTCGTGCGCTCGACGCCCTCGGGAACGACCTACGAGGATACAGTCGATCACCTCAGTGAATCCGAGCGTGAGGTGACGGGACTCGTGTTCGCTCTTGCCGGCTATCTGGTCCACGACGTCCACGAAGTGGTCCCGTTCATGTTGCTCGATTCACTGGAAGCGATTGACTCGGATCGCATCGCTGAACTCGTCACGTACTTCGAGGCATTTCCTGACTATCTCGTCGTCGCCCTGCTGGAAGAAGACGCCCAGGCCCTCGATAGCACGTATGACCGTATCAAGTTGAACTGAGTATCGCCGCTCAGAATTCCCAAGTCTGGGTTGTGTTTTCCACGCGTGACGCCGCCGAAGTCAAGACCACCTGGGCTACGAGAGTTCCCGAGCACCGAACTATTACAGTCATATGATCGTAATAATACTGCCTAATGTGTCAGAACTTCGCGTGGTAAAAAATAACATAGCCGGACAATCTCAATGCTGATTCGATTGATTTTCCGGGATATGAGGAAAAGAGCCACTGAATCGGTGATTGTATTTGTTCCCCGTGTGGGAACAGCTTCCGATACTTTCTCGTTCGAATAGGAGAGACTCAAACTGCCACAACGGTGAATGTAGAGCGGTAATTCAGCAGTATCCTATTGAACATCGATGTATCTCATATCTTGGTGACATCCCCAAAGATACTCGCCTGGCCCCAATTCGTTCCCCTCTCCGGAACACCTTTTACCAGATGTGTGCGGACAGATTTATTCACCGTCGCACTGGAACACGTATATGGACATCGCAGACGTCAGTGCCTACGCACTCTCCTCACCGATCGATCCACCCCAAGAACGCCGATTTCACGGCGGTACCAGACGGCTAGTGAAGCGAGACGTCGTCCTCGTGGTTGTCGAGACGCCGGATGGAACCCGTGGCGTGGCGACCGCTGGTGCAACGAGTTCGGAGATGCGGGAGTACTTCCAAGGTGACACACAGTCAACGTTTGCGGACGTCATCACCGGTCCAGTCGCGGACGAACTGGTTGGTTCATCCATCGAGCGTGTCGCCGACGCACACCAACTCGTCGACAACGTAGACCTTCCGAGCTCGCTCCGCAAAGAAGCCGTCTCCGCTATCGACGTTGCTCTTCACGACCTTGAGGGCCGTCTCAGAGGAATTCCACTGTACGAGCTACTGGCCGAGGATTACGGGACCGACCCGACGACAGAGATTCCGCTGTACGCGAGTGCCGGAATGTACATGCAGCCAGCGGGATACGTCCAGCAGGCAAAACTGCTGGAGCAGCTCGGGTTCGTGGGGTACAAGTACCGCCCCGGGATCGGACCGGAGGGTGATCGAGAGACCGTCGAACGACTCGCAGCAGAGACGTCGGACATCGAGTTGATGCTCGACGTCCACACCTGGTGGAAACTCCGCGAGGAGTACGGCCGTGAGGTTGTCACTGACCTCGTTTCGCATGCGGGTGAGCACGGCGCCTACTGGGTTGAGGAACCAGTCAGCCCTGACGATCACGCGGGCTACGTCGACCTCACCGAGACCGGAACGCCCCTGGCCGGCGGGGAGAGTGAACCTTCCCCCGCAGGGCTGGTCGAACTCGGGCAAACCGGCGCAGTAGACTTCCTGCAGGGGGACGTCCGTCACCACGAAGGATTCACAGGGTGTCGGGAAGCGGTCGAGTTCTGCGTAGGACGGGACGTCGAGTTCGTTCCCCACAACTTCGGCACCTGGCTGGGACTGATCGCGAATGCACACCTCGTCGCGGCCGCCCCAGAAGTCAGGTTGCTCGAGTACCCCGTGTTCGAGAACGACCCGGCGCTGCCCAATGTTGGCGGAGATCCGGGTATGTATCCCTTCGAACTCGCGTTCGACGTCATCACTGGAGAGCCAGCGATCGAGGACGCAGTCCTCACTGTTCCGGACGGCCCCGGCCTCGGTGTCGAGGTCGATCTCGACGTGATCGAGGAGTATCCGTTCAGCGACGGGCCCTGGACGGAGTTCCACTACGAAGAGCGATAGAACAGTTAGCCGATCACGCGGTCGATGTCGTCTTCGAGCTGGTGATACAGTGCTTCTGCTCGGGACTCGTCATCCGCACATAGTGGTTGTAACGGCTCTCGGACCCGACCGTCGCCAGCGCGATATCCGGCGAGTTCGAGTCCTTTCTTGACGGCCGGGACGCTGACTGCACCGCCGATCACGTTGTCGGCTCCAGTCTCGTCACGGAATCGCTGGAACGGCATGCAGATGTTTCGGATCGAGCGAGCGCGTTCGAACTCACCAGCAGACAACGCCTCGAACAGTTCGAGTCCGACGACTGGCCTGAAGTTGCTCACTCCCGCGGAGAATCCCTCGATCCCCTCGTTCCAGAACGAGACGGCGAAGGGTTCGGCGAGGCCGTTCACCCAGACGATGTCGTCGGGCGCAGTGGATGTCGCCTCGCCCAACTTGACTGGATCTTCCAACGCGTACTTGACGCCAATGACGCCGTCGATGTTTGCGAGATCGACGAGGAAGTTCACCGAGGGATCGAACCCACGCACGTACGGAATGAGCGGTGTGTCGGTCGCCGCCGCCAGTTTCTCGTAGTACTCGATGATCCCACACTCGTGCACGTAGGTGTGGTCCGGGGGCATGATCATCATGCCGTCGACACCGATATCATCGTACCCCTCGATGAGTCGGCGTGCCTCGGCCGTGCTCCCGCCGACACCCGCGAGAACGCACGCGTCGTCCGGGAGCGCGTCCGCGGACGTTTCGACGACCCGGATCCGCTCACGCTGTGAGAGTGAGTGATACTCACTGATGTTCGCAGCCGCGAGGAACGTCCGCGGCCCTGCCTCGTAGAGCCGTCGTGCGTTGTACTTGATTCCGTCGTAGTCGATGTCGAGGTTGTCATCAAATGGTGTTAAAAGACCGACAGCAACACCACGGAGGCTTGCCCTGACCTCACTCGGTGGTAAAGACATTGTCGCAAAATACGCGGCCGATAATATAAACCCATCGTCTAATCCACAAGAGAAAACAAGCCCTCTCCAGGACACAAGCTATTTCTCCGGGCGCGTGATGGTCGTAAGCATGAAGATCGAATCCTACGAGGTTCTTCCCCTATCACATGAACTACCGGAGGGAGAAGGGTTAGGGGATGCACGCGGGTTCGGCCACATGCGCAAGACGACGCTTTTGCGTCTCGAAGCTGACGATGGGACCATCGGGTGGGGAGAAGCGTTCGTTCCGGGGTCGATTGCGGCCGCGACCATCGAAGAGCTGTTCGCGGATGACCTCGTCGGGATGGATCCCTACGAGGTGGAATCACTCGCGACGCGGTCGTACACCGACTCGTATCACTTCGGCGGGAGCGTGTTCGTCCAGGCGGTTGTCAGTGCGATCGACGTCGCGTGCTGGGACCTCATCGGAAAGTCTATCGGACGACCAGTGCACCAGATCCTCGGCGGACAATCCCGCGAGACACTGACGCCGTATGCCTCGACGATGTACTTCACTGAAGCCGACAGGCCCATCGCCGAGCCGATCCGGGAAGCAGTCGACGCAGGGTTCACGGCAGCGAAGATCAAGATCGGAACTGGGCCAGACGAGGATCGCAGGCGTGTTCGAACTGCACGGAAGATACTCGGCGAGGACGCCACTCTCATGGCCGACATGAACGGCAACTACCGCCCGGCACAGGCGATAGAAGCCGCTGAGCGACTGAAACCGTTCGACCTCACCTGGATCGAAGAACCGGTGCCACCGGAAAACTACAGTGGCTACCGCGACGTCCAGGATGCCGTTGACGTGCCGATCGCAGCCGGTGAGGCCCACTACGGTCGCTTCGAGTTCAAGCGTCTTATCGACGACCGACTCGTCGACGTAGTACAACCAAACCTCGCCCGGTGTGGCGGTTTCTCGGAAGCGCGCCGCATCTCTGACATGGCGACGACGGAGAACGTCGCCGTCAGACCGCACATCTGGAATAGTGCGGTTGGGCTCGCTGCGGCAGTCCAGTTCGCCGCAAGCGTCCCGGAGTATCCACACACTCGACACGTTCCTGAGCCGATGCTCGTGGAGTTCGACCGCAGCGCCAACCCCCTGCGAACGGACCTGCTCAAGACGCCGTTCGATCCGACTGGGGGGACACTCGACGTTCCCCAGGAACCCGGTCTCGGGATCGAAGTGGACGACAACGCGCTTGAACGACTCAGAGCAGATTGATCGTCTAAGGTGATGGTTTTATATATTGCTGCGACTATCCGTCAGCTATGGACCGAGCATTGGTCGTAGTCGATGACACCGACCCACACAGAGAATTGGTCACCGAAGCCGTCGGGCTCGCAAGAGGGGCCGACGCCGAGATCGTGATGTTCTCCTGGATCACCGATGAGGAGCTAGAGAAGGGTCTCGACGCGGTCGAAGCCGTCGAGAAAGCCGAGAACGCGAAGTTTGGTGACACCTCCGCTGAGGACTTCGTCGGGAATACCATCCGAAAGGTAACTACGGACGTCTTTTCGGAACCCCTCGACTATGAACTCGCGTGGGCAGTCACCGACGAAGATGACCTCGCTGACGAGATCCTCTCCACCGCACGAGAGAACGACTGTGACCACGTCTTTCTCGTCGGTCGCCGTCGTTCGCCCACGGGGAAAGTCTTGTTCGGAGACGTCGCCCAACAAGTTCTCCTCAACTTTGAGGACTTCGTGACGGTCAAGATGGAATAGTCCGACCAGGTGAGAAAACAGCCATACTTTTATTAATATGGCTGGCAGATCATAAGTATGAGCTTCCTCGACGAGGGATACCTCCTCGAATCGGAGCCGGCGAGACGACTGTATGACGTGATCCGTGATCTCCCGATCCTCGATCCACACAGCCACGTAGACGTCGAAGCCGTCGCACGGAACGAGGGCTGGACCGACATCTGGGAGGTTGAGGGCGCGACTGACCACTACGTCTGGGAGTTGATGCGCAAGCGTGGCGTGCCAGAAGCGAGGATCACCGGCGAGGCGTCCAACCGGGAGAAGTGGATGGCACTCGCAGAGGTCTTCCCCGAGTTCGCAGGCAACCCGACCTACGAGTGGGTACACCTGGACCTGAAACGGCGCTTCGGGATTGACAAACCCATCTCGGCCGAGACTGCCGAAGAGATCTGGGCCGAGACGAAAGCCCAACTGGACGAGCCACACATGCGCCAGCAGGCGCTGCTCCAGGAGATGAACGTCCGGGTCGTCTCCAGCACCGACGATCCGGTGTCGAAGCTCGACCACCACCAGCAACTGGCCGACGAACTGGAAGAGGTGACCGTTCGGCCGACGTGGCGACCCGACACGGCTATGAAGATCAGTGCCGAGGGCTGGGCCGACTACGTCGACGAACTGGGAGCCGCCTGGGATCGAGACATCTCGGAGCTGTCGGGGTTCCTGGCGGCACTCGAAGATAGCCACGACTACTTCCAGAAACACGGCTGTGGCGCGAGCGACCACGGCCTCCGGGAGGTCGTCAGCAAGCCAGTGAGCGAGGATCGCGCGGCCGAAGTGTATCAAAAGGCGAAGTCGGGGGCGGAACTGGACAATTCCGAGGCGATCGACTTCAGAGCGTACCTGCTGGAGTGGATCGGCGAGCGCAACAGCGAGACGGACTGGGTCACCCAGCTGCACATCGGCGCGGTCCGGGACTATCGTGACTCGCTCTATGAGACGATCGGTGCGGACTCCGGCGGCGACGTCTCGACGCAAGACATCGAACTTGCGGAGAATCTCAAGTACTTCTTGAACCGCTTTGACAATGAGATGGAGATGGTCCTCTACACGGTCGACCCGACGCACTACCCGACGGTGGCGACGCTCGCCCGGGCGTTCCCCAACGTCAGCGTCGGCGCGGCGTGGTGGTTCAACGACAGCCCCTACGGGATGGCTGACCAGCTAGAGTACGTCGGGTCCGTTGACCTGCTATCGAACTACGCCGGGATGGTCAGCGATTCGCGCAAGCTCATGTCCTTCGACTCCCGCTTCGAGATGTTCCGCCGATCGCTCGCAAACACCGTCGGGCGGATGGTCGAGCGCGGACAGATACCCTACGACGTCGCCGAGAACCTCGTCGAGCAGGTCGCATACGACCGCCCAGCGACGCTCTGGGACTTCTGAAAAGCGGACGAAACGCGTCTCGCTCGAGAAAGAGCGCTCGCTGATTACAGCGACGGCCCGGACCGTGAGATAGCAAACGTCGTCAACCCGTGGTGTTCCGTCGCAGTCTGTATTCCCTCGGCAGTTTCGAGGACGCGTTCGGTGAGTACCCGTTCGTCTCCGAGAGAGGCGTCGACGTCGATATCGTCGGGGAGCGCCGTCGCTGTCTCGTGGTCACCGGTCAGTTTGAGGACTGGGACGACGGGATGCCCGGTCGGGATGCCGTCGGCAGTGACGTGGACAACGAGCTGTGCGCCGGCAGCGGCCAGCGCCGTCGCCGTCTCCTCGAAGCGCCCTTCCGTCGTCACGATACCGATCCCGCGCTGGTGTGTTGCACGCTCGCCGTAGGCCAACACGTCCCGGATCGGGAGACCACCCCAGAACTCAGCGATCGCTTCGACCGGCTGGTTCGCAGCCGCGGTACGGATCGGTGTCGGCGGAACCACGTCTCCGTGGTCGGTCAGCGCGCGGTGGAGGGTCTCGGCCGTCTCGTCGTCGGCTGTCAACTCTGTCGCGTGCGCTCGGTGAGGCACCAATGATTCGACGCCGCCGACGACGACCCGACCACCGACATCCGTGATCGTCCGTGCAAGTCGGCCGACCGCCGGGGCTGCCGTAGTAACAGTACTCTCGTCGAGGTCACTGACCACCACCCCGACCGTCAGGTCCGAGACAGTGATTCGCTTTCTGCGATCTGGACGGGCCGCAGAGGCGAGTTCTTCGACAGCCTCGACACCGGCATCGATAGCCGCGTCCGTACCGCCAGCGGACTGGATCGACGTCTGTCGCACAGGAAGATCGAGATCGGCAGCCAGTTCCTCACTGTCGAGGGTCTCACAACCCAGGCCGACGACGACGACTCCGGCGACGTTGGGGTTCTCGGCGACGTTCAAGAGCGTTCGACGGGTCTGATCCTTGTCGGCACCGATCTGTCCACAGCCGTGATCGTGAGGGACACAGACGGCTTCCGGGACCGCGTCGGCGATCGACTCGGCAACGACGCCGGAACAGATCACCGATGGGAGAATCAGAATCGTGTTTCGGACGCCCGAACGACGACCACGGCGGGTGAAGCCTTCGAAGTCCGTTGCACCCGAGAGGGACGGTTGTGCCATCAGGACTCACCCTCCGCGTCGGGCTGGGCCCGTAGACTCCGGAGGTTGTGGGTATGGACCCACTCGCCGGGCTCGATCGGTTGGGTCGCTTCGCCGATTACTTCGCCGTACTTGGTGACTCGCTCACCAGAATCGATCGCTTCGAGGGCGAACTTGTGGCCGAACTCGACGTCCTCGACGAGTTCGACGATCCGGTCGTCGATCGTGAATGTCCGTCCAGTCCTGAGATCGTCGAGCGCCGTCGCGACGGTGTCGTCATCGGTCAAAACAATCGCTGCACCGTCGTATGTCTCACCCTTCACGTCGGCTCACCCAGTTGTTTGATCTCGTTTGATGGGATATCGTTGATAGCGAACTCCTCCATGCGATGACGTTCGGCCGCGGTCAACTCGCCATCAGCGGTCGCGCCGATTCGTTCGAATAGCGCCTCGCCGACAGTTTCGACGGACTCGCCCCGGAGTACGCGCGATGCGTCGATATCCATGTTCTCGTGCATCCGTTCGTACGTATTCGAATTCCCGGTCACCTTGATTACCGGCGCGATAGGATTGCCGGTGGTCGATCCCCGGCCGGTCGTGAACACGACAATCTGTGCGCCGCCGGCGACCTTTCCTGAGACGCTCTCGACATCGTAGCCTGGCGAGTCCATCACGGCGAACCCGCCGCCGACCGGTAACTGATGGCCGTAGGGGACCACGTCACGGAGCGGCGTCGTGCCGCCCTTGGCGATAGCCCCGAGGCTCTTCTCTTCGAGTGTCGTCAGCCCGCCCCGCTGGTTGCCGGGCGAGGGTTGGGCACCTCGGAAGTCGACGTCCATGAGGGCAGCCATCTGCTCGCGGCGTTCGACGTAGTCGAGCAGGCGCTCGCGGACGTCATCATCGACACAGCGCTCTGCGAGGATGTGCTCGGCGCCGATGAATTCCGGCGTCTCGCTGATGACGCCCGTTCCGCCGGCCTCGACAATGCGGTCACACGCGTTCCCGACGGCGGGGTTAGCCGCGAATCCGCTGGTCGCGTCACTGCCGCCACACTCCATGGCGACGACGAGTTCGCTCGCGTCGGCAGCTTCCCGGCGCGCACGGTTGGCGCTCTTTCCGAGCCGCTCGATCTTCTGTCGACCGCGTTCGAGCGCGTCGCGCGTCCCGCCGATGTCTCGGATCGAGAGCGTCTCGACGTGCCTGCCGGTCTTGGCGACGTCGTCGGCCAACCGCTGGGCGTCGATCGTCTCGTTCCCGAGCGCGACGAACAGTGCTGCGGCGACGTTTGGATTCTTTCCGATCCCCTCGAGGACCGTCCTGATCCGATCACGCGCTGCCTCGGGCGGATGGAGTGGCATCTGATGGGGCGTCGACCGTACCCAGGCTGCCCCCTCGGCAGCGAGTTGCTTGGCAACGGCGCTGGCGGTCACCGAGACCGGGATGACCGCGACGTGGTTACGGACGCCGATCCGGCCGTCTTGGCGCCGATAGCCGGTGAACTCCATCGTCACGGAGTCAGTCATCCTCACTCACCACGGTCGTCCCAGTACCGCCAGGCGTCGGCCGTCCAGCCGCCGTCAGCGGTGAGTACCTCACCGGTGACGAAGTTGTTCTGTGAAACCAGGAACGTCGCACACTCGGCCATCTCGTCCAGTGAGCCATACCGTTCCATCGGTGTTCGTTTGTAGATGTCGTCGTCGGTGTAGCCGCCCGAATCCTGAGTCTGGTCGGTGATGTCCGTGTAGATGAACCCGGGTGCGAGCGCGTTGACGGTGATGTCGTAATCTGCCCACTCGACGGCGAGCACCTGCGTGAGGTTGTTCACGCCGCCTTTCGCCGTGCAGTAGGGGCCGCGCATCTTGAATCCCATGTCGCCGATCATCGAGGAGATATTGAGAATCGCGCCGCCGTCTCCCTGTTCGATCATCTGTTTGGCGGCGGCCTGGGCGCCGAAGAACACGCCGTTGAGATCGACGTCGATGACCCGTCGCCACTCTTCGGGACCGAACTCCTCTGCGGGCTGGATGTCGGTGATTCCGGCGTTGTTAACCATGATATCGACGCTGCCGAACTCCTCTACGGCCCGATCGACCATATCGTGGACCGCGTCGTAGTCGGTGACGTCTGCCGCGACCCCAATAGCACGCTCGCCCTCGGGGTCGAGTTCTGAGGCCGCTGTCTTCGCGCGGTCACTCGACCGCGAGTTGACGACGACGTTCGCACCTTCTTCGAGGAATTGCTCGGCGATGGCCTTGCCGATACCTTTCGACGCTCCTGTCACTATCGCTGTCTGTCCATCTAGCGCTGTCATTGTACGATCGTACAGGGAAGTTTCACGCTCTCGTACTTCAATGTTTCTTCGTCTAGAACACCTCACGTCAGTCGTTAGCAACCCACTAACAAGGTATGATGTGATTTTTCACCTGTTCTTAACATATTCTAGCATTTTGATTTTAACCTATATCTGCGATCGATAATTTGATATGGTGTTGCTGAGAGCGTCCTCACATGCGGACTCTGTCCGTGATAAAAGCAGACGTCGGTAGCAACGCCGGCCACCTCCGTCCCACAGACGAAGTCGTGGCCGCCGTCCGTGATCGACTCGACGACGACGGGGCGATGCTCGACGACTACTTCGTGTTCACCACCGGTGACGACATCGACATCCTGATGAGTCACACCGAGGGTGAAGACAACCCAGCAGTGCACGAACTAGCCTGGAAGGCCTTCGAAGACGGAACAGCAGTCGCCGAGGAGCAGGGCCTGTACGGTGCTGGCCAGGACCTGCTGGAGGACGCCTTTGCCGGCAACGTCAAAGGTCTCGGCCCGGGCGCTTGCGAAATCGAACTCGAGGAGCGTCCCAGCGAACCGTTCCTGGTGTTCGGTGCCGACAAGACCGAACCCGGTGCGTTCAATCAGCCGATGTTCACTACCTTCGCGGACCCTCGGTACACCAGCGGTCTGCTGCTGAAAGACACCATCCACGAGGGGTTCACCTTCGAGGTGATGGATCTGGAAGCAACCGACGCCACGCGAACGATCGAGCTGGACGTGCCCGAAGATAGCTGGCGACTCGCTGCACTCCTGATGGAGCCACATCGGTTCGGCGTGCGCGAGATCCGCTCGCGTCACTCCGGGGAAGCCGTCGCAACAGTGTCGACCCAGAAGCTGCGCAACGTCGCCGGGGAGTACGTCGGCAAGGACGATCCAGTGTCGATCGTCCGCTTGCAGAAGGACTTCCCCTCACCTGGCGAAGTCCTCCAGCCGTTCGCGACGCCGCCGTTCGTTTCGGGTGCGATGCGAGGATCACACCACGCGCCGCTGTACCCGATCGGTGACGGGAAGCGGGAGGTCCCCTCGTACTTCGACGGGCCGCCGCTGATCAAAGCGATCGGCTTCGTGCTGAACGACGGTCGTTTCAGCAAACCCGAGTATCCCTTCGACGCCTCGATGTGGGACCGAGTCCGCACCGACGCGATGGAAACCTTCCGGGACTTCCGCGAGCGACAGGGCGTGTTCGGCCCCGGAACGGTCGACTCGGACGAACTGGAGTACGGCGGCCGGACGGAAGTTCTCGACGGCCTCGAAGGTCGCTGGGTCGAGCAGTAACGTCACACAGTCGCCCCCATCGCTTAGATCGGCGGTTGGAGGTCACATCCGGATCGCGCGCCCGTCGCGCGGTCAGACCGTGAGACAACCGCCACTGCGGAAGCGCCACTCCGGAAGGCTCGGTCGATTGCACTCATAGGAACGATCGAGGCCGTTCCGGAAGGCTGTATTTTATACTGCACACGGTTTATCTAGGCGTTATGAACGTACTCATGACGGGCGTGTTCGGTCGGTGTGGGACCGCCGTGATCGATCACTTGCACGATCGCTCTGCGTTCGATTTTACGTACTTCAATCGATCAGGCCGGCCGGCCGACCACCCGTATGGACACATCGATCCGATCGTCGCGAACATCACCGATGCGGCGAAACTACAGGCTGCCTGCAATGGGCAGGACGCGCTCATTAACATGGCCGCCTACCCTTACACAGACGGCGACTGGGGCGACATCTTCGAGCCGAACATCCTTGGGATGTACAACGCGCTTGAGGCCGCCCGGAAAGAGCAGATCGAATCGTTCGTATTCATCTCCTCGAACCATGTTATGGGCGGATACGAACTCGAACACAGTCCCGAGATTTACCAGCCCGAGCACGGACTCGTCCTCGATCATACCGATCCCGTCCGACCCGACTCCCTCTATGGGACTTCAAAGAGCTTCGGCGAAGACCTGGGTCGCTACTACGTCGAGAATTACGAGTTTCCCAAACAGTTCTACGTGCTGCGGACCTGTAGCGTCCGGATGCCAGAGTACGATCACCCCTATGGCGACGCCGAACTGGGCGTTGACGAAGGTGAGTTCGAACGTGGGAGCGACGAGTACGAACGCCAAGTCGCGCGCCTGAAGTGTACCTGGCAATCCCGCCGTGACTTCGCCCACCAGATCGAGTGTTGTCTGGTCGACGACGAGGTCACCTTCGGCATCTTCAACGGTGTCAGCGACAACCACCGCCGTTGGTTCAGTATCGAGCACGCTCGCTCACGAATCGGATACGACCCACAAGACGACGCAGAAGAATGGGACGCGCCACCGGAGTGAGAGGAAGAAGACGCGCCGCCGGAGTGCGGCGCGGGGACTGATAGCAGAAACTTAGTAGTTGTCGTAGATGGTCTTGGTCGCGGTGAAGAACGCGAGTCCAGCGTCACCCTGCTCGCGGTAGGTGTTCGTCGAGGAGTCTTTGAACCCGCCAAAGGGAACGTGCAGCTCCAGCCCGGTCGTCTTCTCGTTGACCTTGGCGACACCGGCTTCGATGCGCTCGAGGAACTCGTTGGCCTCGGTATGGTCGTCGGTGACGATACTGGCCGAGAGACCGTAGTCGACGCCGTTTGCCTTCGCGAGTGCGTCCTCGAAGTCGCTCGTCCGGATGACCGCCAGCACCGGCCCGAAGACTTCCTCCTGGGCGAGCCGCGAGTCGTTGTCGACTTCCGAGAAGACCGCGGGCGAGACGTAGTAGCCGTCGTCGTACTCGCCGCCGGTCAGGCGTTCGCCACCAGTTTCCAGGGTTGCGCCCTCGTCCTGACCAATCTCGACGTATTCGAGGGTGGAGTCGAGTTCGCCCTGGCTGACGTGTGGCCCCATTCCGGGGTCGTCCAGCCCGGGACCGACCTCGACGCTCTCGGCATATTCGACCATCGCGTCGACGAACTCGTCGTAGATATCGTCGTGGACGATCGCCCGTGAAGCGGCGGTACAGGACTGGCCCGTCGTCCCGAAGGCACCGACACCGAGGATTTCCGCTGCTTCCTCGACGTCCGCGCTGGGCATGACCACGGTGGGGTTCTTCCCGCCCATCTCACACTGGACACGCGTCATGTCCTGGGCCGCAGTCTCGGCGACGTGAGTTCCCACGGCCGTACTCCCGGTGAAGGAGACGCCGTCGATCCGCTCGTCTTCGACCAGAGGTGTCCCGACTTCACTGCCCGCGCCGACGATCATGTTGGCGGCACCATCCGGGATGCCCGCCTGGTCTAGGCACTCGAAGATGATCCGCGAGACGTTCGGCGCGGCCGAGGCTGGCTTGTGGACGAGCGTGTTGCCCGCCGCCAGCGCCGGCGCGATCTTCCAGGCCGGGATCGCGATGGGGTAGTTCCACGGCGTGATCAGGCCCACCGTGCCGAGCGGTTCCTGTTTCGTGTAGAGAGTTTTGTCCAGACCACTGGGGCTCTTGACGACGCCGCCGAGGTCGCGGGCCTTCTCGGCGTAGTAGAAGAAGATGTCTATCGCGCGCTGGACCTCGCCGTTTGCCTCGCTCCAGGTCTTGCCCTCCTCGTTGACGAGGGTCTCGGTCGCTTCTTCTTTGCGGTCTTCAAGCGCCTGTCCGGTCGCCCGGAGCACCGCGCCCCGGGAAGGGCCGGCCATGCCGCCCCACTCGTCCTGGGCGTCGACCGCAGCCTCGATGGCCGTGTCCAGATCGTCCTTCGTCGCCGCGGTGAACTCACTGACGACTTCGCTGTTGTTTGCGGGATTCAGTACCTTGATCGTCTCCTCGCTACCCGACTCGATCCACGAACCGCCGATGTAGTTACCGTACACTGTCGACATCTATCTGTTCGTTCACAAGCCAGGGTTACATACGTTTTGATCCCAGCGATGAGTGGTTCACTGCAGGAGCGGATCCAGCTCCCGTGCCAGATTTTCGCCGATCCGGACCATCGCGTGATCGCCGGGATGGACGAGGTCAGTCGTCAGCCCACGTGGATCGGGCAACAGTTCGTGGCCGTCGAGCAACGAGACGTTCGAGTGGTCGCACTCCGCCACCACGGACCGCAGGGCCTCGCGGAAGCGCTCGCACTCCTCACCCTCCTCGTGATCGAGCACGAAGTCGCGCGCGTTCGGGAGAATCGTGATGCAGACTACCGGTGAGTCGGGGTGAGACGCGGCGACGGTGTCGATCATGTGGGCCGCGCGCTCGCGGAACGTTTCGACGGAGAACTCTCCGACCATGTTCACCGACAGCGACAGCGTCGCCACGTCCCACTCCCCGCCGGCGATGTGTTCGGCCATCGCCTCGTCGCAGTAGGCCGTCCCGCAGTTGCCGAGGTTGATCGGGTCGACGCCGAGGCGCGTCGCCGCCTGGTTCACGTAGGTGAGTGGCTCGCCCATCGCTGCTTCGCCCTCCGTGATCGACGTCCCGTAGGCGAGGTACCGCTGTGAGGGGAATTCGGACAGTTCGGGCGGTCGGATATCGCCCTCGACGCCGTGGAAATGGATGTGGCCACTCCGATGCTCACCGGGGAGGAGCAGACGGCAGACCCTCGGGTCGTAGTCGAGGTTGGCGACGGCAGACGGATCGAGGCGGTCGAGTTTCTCTGGCCGGGACAGCGTGATAGTGCGTGGCTCCGCGCCGATCGTGACGACGTCGTCGGTCGCCTGGAACGGCCCCCAGAACGGCTGGACGACACTATCCCGGAGGTGCGAAGACAGCGTTACCCGGACGGGACCATCCGGAACGAACCGGAGTTCGACCCCGGCTGGGTGGCACATCCGGGTCGCTGCCGCCTCGAGTCTGGTTCGGATCGATTCGGGGACGCGCTGTATCAATTCCCCATCTCGATCGTCGACGTCCCGTAGCTCGCCGACGTTGTGAAACTGGATGCCGTCTCTGTGCATGGTCGTAGTGTTCGTCGTATCCATAGGTAGCTGTGGTTTTGACTCGATCACTGTCGCTGCAACTGCGAGATCCCGTTCGGTCCGGCCCGGCGCGTGAGCGAGAGCCCCTCGATCTTCCGGATCGTGAATTCCCCGAGGACGTTCACCTCGCAGCCGTGTTCGAGGTGGCCACCGACGGTTCGCTCGCCGTCAAAGGCTGTCACGTGCAGGTGCGGTTCGCCGTCGGCGATCGCCCCACCGACGTTCGTGACCTCCCAGGACCCGTCGAGTTCGAGCGTGACGTTGCGCTCGGACTGTTCCTCGGGGAGGTCGGTCCGGTCGACGTAGTGGATATTGAGATTGCTGAACGTCCCGATCCCGGAGACGACGGCCCCGGTGTCGACATTGTGGGTTTCACAGGCACGTTCGATCGACTCCAGTGCCATGTCTCCGCGATCCAATCGGATGACGACGTGACCGTCGTCAGATTCGAAGCTCTCCATACTCGTCCGGCAGTGGGACTGACGGTGTGAAAAAGGTTACCACAGATTTCGACACGGCCCTGGTTTTTATCTCGATTCCACCGGACTGTCCGGTATGAGACGAGGTGCGATCGAATGGCGGACGTGACGGCGACGACGACATACTCCTCGCCGCCTGAGTGGGCGCTCGCCCAGCAGCGACTGTTCGACCTGATGGCCGAGGCTGTCGAGCGGTTCACCGACGAGTACCTCGACGACGGCGAGCCGCTGTGGCCGCCCGAGAAGCATGTCGGGATCGACGGCTTCGACGACGTCGTCGAGGGGTTCTACAACTGGCCGCTCGTCTACGCGATGGGCGGCGACGAGATATTCCTCGACCGCGCACAGGAGACCTACGAGGCCGCGCTGGAACGCGGCGCAGAGACGGAGACGCCGTTCGGCCATCCGATGGTCGTCGAGGAGTTCGAGCAGTGCCGGGACTGGTTCCACCTCGGCGAGGGGAATCTCTACACCTACAACGTCGCGCTGGCCGCGCCCCACGACCAGCGAGTCCGCGAGCGAGCCGAGCGCTTCGCCGGCCTGTACCTGGGGGACGGGGACGTCGACCCCGGCTCACCTGCCGGGGACACTCCTGTCGACAATTACGATCCCGAACGCCGACTCGTCCGCGGGCCGATGAACGGGAGCATGGGCCCGGACTTCTGTGATTTTTCCGCCTACGAGCACCACCCCTACGGAGCGGAGTACCGCTGGGCCCGTCACGGACTTCCCTGGCGCGATCTGGAGTTCGATTCGGCCGCGGACCTGCTCGACCCAGACAACGAAGAACGACTGTTCGAGGTCCTGAACGAGCGGTGTGCGACCGGCGATATCCCGCTGAATCTCTCGATCACGAGCCTGATGACGAACGCCTACCTCCACACCGGCGCGGACCGCTACCGGAAGTGGGTCACCGACTATCTGGACGCGTGGCGCGAGCGGACGGCTGCAAACGACGGGGTGATCCCGGATAACGTCTCCCGGGACGGCGAAATCGGCGGCGTCGCCGGCTCGTGGTACGGCGGCTACTACGGCTGGTCGTGGGGCGGCTGGCACTATATCGGGATCGGTCCGACCGTCGCCGCCGAGAACGCCACCTTGCTGACCGGAGACCGAGAACCGCTCGACTTTCCGCGCTCGCAACTCGACCGCCTAATCGAGCGCGGCATTAAGGTGAGTGAAGACGCCGTCCACGACACACTATATATTCCCCACAAGTTCAACGGCGAGTCCGGGGACTACCACTACGACGCGAGCGGCGTCCTCACCGAGGACGACGGCGAAGTGCTGTGGAAAGACGGTTTCTACGAGTTCAAACCGCATTCGGACGACCCCTACGCGGTCCATCTTTGGCAGGTCTCCCAGCGTGAAGACGACCGCGAGCGGATTCGCCGGCTCCAAAATTGGAGCACGCGCAAGTGGAAACAGGTGGACTTGCGACCCTCGACGAAACACGGCGACGGCCACGAGTACGCCTGGCTGGCATACCTCGACGGAGAGTTCGAAAACTATCCCGAGCGAATCCTTGAAGCCAATCACGCCCACGTCCGCGAACGGCTTTCGCTGCTGGACGAAGAAGGCGGTCCGCCGGTTGAGGTCGACGAGGACTACCTCCGGAATCGCAACCCGGTCTCCCATATGGGACTGCTCCAGCTCACGATGGGCGCGCCACAGCAGATCTACTACGGCGGCCTCGTGATGGCCCAGCTCCGACACTTCGATCCACAGCGGCGTCGGCCCGGACTTCCGGAGGGTGTGAGCGCGCTCGTCTCCCGTGTCGACGGGGAGGGCGTCTCGCTGACTCTGGTAAATGACGCGAGTAGCGAGCGAGCGGTCGTCGTCCAAGGGGGCGCGTACGGCGAACACACTGTCGAGACCGTCGCGTGGGCGGGTGAGCGCGCGCAATCCGAAGCCAGCACGTTCGACGTGACCATGCCTGCCGGGACGCGAATCGATCTCGACGTGACGCTAGATCGGTTCAGCAACGACCCGAGCTACGACCTTCCCAGGTCGTCGTAGAAAATTAATCTCGATGTCAGAAGATCGTCAGACGAATCGAACGCCCGCGTTGTGCAGATCGTCGTTATAGCGAGCGAGTGTGACAAGCAGTGGGGTGAGCGATTCGATCTCCGGCGCGTTACCCAGCGGTCCTGCGTCTAGGGGACGGATCCCGTCCAGTTGGCAGACGAGATCAGTGATCTGTTCTTTGGCGTCCTCGTGATCGCCGAAGACGAGTGTGTGCATCTCGGCGTCGTCCTCGAGATCGGCGAGGCGACCGGCCGAGAGGTTCGTACACGCCCCGACCAGCGGGACGCCCTCAGGCAGTCGGTCGGAAACGAGCGCGGCGACGCTGCCTTGGGACGGCGGCTTGTAGTGGAGGCCGGCCTCGTCGCCGGTCATCCCGACTGCCGGGCTAACGACGATCGTCTCGGCGTCGAGTTCGTCGGCAATCGACTCGACGGTGTCTGCGACGTAATAAGGGGGGACCGCCAGGACGACGACGTCCGCTCGACGCGTCGCTTCGACGTTGCCGTAGCCCGACAGCGACGTTTCGATCCCGTGGCTTGAGAGCGTTTCTTCGTACGATTCCACAGCGCGGCCGGCCTTCTCGGCCTCACGCGAACCGATCAACACGTCGACATCCGTGTCCCGGGCAAATCTGAGTGCGAGTCCTTCGCCGATGTCACCTGTACCGCCTACGAGTGCGAGTCGCATGTACACGTACAGTTCAGATCGCACAGATAAATAGGCTGTGTAATCAGATTTAGAAGGGAGTTAAAATGCGTAGACGGTTTCCGTATCTGTCCGTTGGCCACGTCCGGGATAAGGAGTTGGGCTTGGGGGCGGTCAGGCGAACTTCGTATTGAGTTCGATGACGTTCGCGGCGCGGAGGACCTGGTTGGCAAGCTCGCCGTGAAGACGGTCGTCCGTGAACCGGCTGGATGGGCCAGTGATGCTGATTGCCCCGAGGACCGTGTCGTCGTTTTTCACCGGCGCGGAGACACACCGGAGCCCGACGTAGTTCTCCTCGTCGTCGATGGCGTAGCCACGTTCACGGATCGTCTCCAGTTCCTCGTGGAGCGTCTCGACATCCGTGATCGTCTTGGTCGTCTTCGCCGTGAAGGTGGTTCCGGCGATAACGTCTTCGACATGTTCGGGTGGGAGGTACGCGAGGATGGCCTTCCCGAGCGATGTCGAGTACATCGGTTGCTTGGTCCCGACCCTCGAGGCCGTCTCGACCGCCTGCTCGCCCGACGCCTTGTATAGGTACGTGACTTCGTTGTGCTCTTCGATACCGAACTGAACGATTTCGCCGGTCTCGTCGGCAAGTCCCTCGACCTCGTTTCGAATCACGTCGTAGTTCCCGATCTGGTTTCGCACGTGGCGCGCCATGTCGAGCGTGCGCAAACTCAACCGGTACTTGTCGCCGTCCCGAACGAGGAATTCCCGCCGTTCGAGCGTCCGCAAATGGCTGTGGATCGTACTCTTGGAGTGACCGAGTTCCCCGCTGAGTTCCGAGACTCCCGCCCCGCCTCGTTTCTGCAGGATCTCGATGATATTGAAGGCGATCTCTACCGATTGGATCGTCCGTCCCTCCTTTTCCCCCGTGTGTCGTGCCATGTCACAATAGATGTCCTGAACATTCTTAAATCGTTCGCGTGTGGGGAACCAAGGCCGAGGGTCGGCAATTTCCCAGACACTATGGTATTTTTACCAAAGTTATAAATACTATCAAAACACACCACGACGTATCGGATGAAATTCGGAATTTTCCCCATAGAGGGCGGGTCGCGCTGGAGTGGCGTCGTCGAACAGTGTCAGCTCGCGGAGGACGTCGGGTTCGAGACCTGCTGGGTCAACGACCATCAGGCGACCGAGGGCGACAACTACTGGCCGTCGCCCCTGACACGACTAACGAGTATCGCCACCGGGACAGAGGAGTTAGAGCTCGTCACGTCAGTGCTCATTCTCCCGTTATATCACCCGCTGCACGTCGCACAGCGGGCCGCGATGCTCGACAACATCTCGGACGGACGGCTCACGTTGGGCGTCGGTCTGGGCTACGTCGAAAAGGAGTTCGAGGCCTTCGGCGTGCCGATGAACGAGCGCGCTGGCCGGATGATCGAGGGCATCCAGTTCATCGACGAGTTCCTCAGTAGCGAGGAGCCGATCACCTACGAGTGTCCGTTCTTCGAGGTCGAAGACTGGCAACCGATCCCTGAGACGGTCCAGGAGCCCCGACCCAACCTGTGGATCGGTGGCTGGGGCGATAAGCAAATCTCCCGCTCGGTCAAGTTCAGCGACGCGTGGGTCCCCGGTGTGGTCGCGGACCTCCAAGCCGTCGAGGACCGGAAGGTAAAACAGCGCGAGCACGTTGAGAAGACTGACCAGGACTGGGAGTCGATGGACCACCCCCTCATGCGCGAGGCCGTTATCGCCGAGACGGAGGAAGAGGTCATGGAACGAAAGGAGTACCTCCACACGACCTACCTCGATGAGTACGGCGGGGAGTTCTCACACCCACTGATGACTGCCGATAGCGTCGAGGACTTCGAAGTGCTGGCCGACGACCGCTTCATCTACGGGACGCCCGAGCAGATTGTCGAGCAGATCGAATCCATGCAGGATCGTTTCGAATTGAACCAGCTGGCACTGCGATTCCACCACTCCGGGATGCCAAAGGACCTCGTCGAGGAGCAGATCCGACTGTTCGGCGAAGAGGTCATCCCCGAATTCAAATAGCTCGGTGGTCGACTCGTTTTCGTAGTCACAAACGATATAGACGGGAATTACTCACGATATTGCATTCGTATATTCATCTTCGATCGCAGATTCGAGGCGCGCTATCGCGGTCAACACGGGATAGGTCCATGGCTCGTCGTCGTACAGGTATTCCCGAAATTCATGCTCGTGACTGAGGGGATTCGAGATACTTTCGTGTAACAGTCGCTGTCTCTTTTGGCTGCTGTCCTCCAGTTTTTCGATCGCCTGTCCGACGTTCGATTCGTATCCGCCATCGAAGCGGTTCAGCAATACTGCGAGATCATTTCGGTGTTCGTCCAGTGATTCCAGCTCACGACCGAGACGCTCGATGAATTGGTTTCGCGTATTAATGCTTTCAGCGATAGCGTTCCTGATCACCGACCGATGCAACTCCGTCATCGCCTCTTGGTTGTTCGGACTGAGGAAGGCGGCGATCTCGGGACTGAATTCAGTGGCGATGCTCTCCAGTAACGGTTCGCCGTACTCCCGGTCGTAGTGGTCGACGGCCATTACCGTCTCTCTATACGCCGCTCTGACCGCGGCCGAACTATCGTCCGTCTCGTCGCCGAGTGGCCGAAATCCGCCTCCACGTAGAGAGAGATCCGAAACGGTGGTCTCGAAAGATTCGAGAGCCGCTAGTTCCGCTTCGATCTCAGAGCGCTCTTGCTCAACGTATGCGGTCGCGGACGCGACGGGATCCAGGATATGCTCCCGGAGCGTGCGATAGCTGTGACTCCCTTCGCTGGGCTCTCTAGTACTGCTCACAGAGGAATATCGTGTTCGCCGATTATAAAACTATCCTGCACGAGCCACGAGTTTCCTTGAGTCGTCAGTCCTGCTGGACCAATGGTGTGTCGTCGGCTTTCGGCCCGAGCCCCGGACCAACCTGCGACGCTTCGGGGTCGATACGCCGGCGTTGCTGATAGTCGGTCGACCGCTCGACGGGGACGCGTCCGATCGCTGTGATCATCTCGACGTACTCCTCGAAGGATCGATACTCCCCGAAACCGCCGCCAGCTCGTTTGGTGATTTCCTCGGAGAGGATCGTCCCCATGAAATCGTCCGCGCCACATGAGAGCATCTTCAGACCTTGCTCGTCACCGTATTTTACCCACGACGCCTGAATGTGTTCGATGTTATCAAGGAATAATCGTGAAACGGCGATCATGAGTTCGTCCTCGTCGGTGCTTGCACCGGTCTCAACCATCCCGCGGTCGTGAAGTGGGGTATTCTGGTGAATAAATGACAGTGGGACGAACTCCGTAATGTTGCCAGTATCGTCCTGCAGGTTCCGTATCTTCTCGAGGTGCAATATCCGGTGCATCTCGTTTTCGACGTGGCCGTACATGATGGTCGCAGTCATCGGTAACCCGACCGCTGCGGCCGCTCTCATCGCGTCGAGCCAGCCCTTGCTGCGGATCTTTCCGGGACAGATTTCCGACCGAACCTCGTCGACGAGGATTTCGGCGGCAGTCCCCGGGACGGAATCCAGCCCCGCTTCTTTGAGCCGTTCATATACTTCCCGGTAACCCCAGTCGACGCCGCGTTGGGCGTGGTAGGCCTCTTCGGGTGTCATTGAGTGGAGGTGTACACCACCGACGCTCATCGCTCGCATCTGTTCGCAGTAGGTCCCGGGGTTGGTCTCGTACTCCTTGGCCGGCCGGTAGTTCAGGTCGCCCCGGTCGCTCGATTCGAGGGCGTCGCGATGTTCCGTGTCAAGCGCGAACGCCGGGTGGAGACCGGAGACAGACGTGACCTCGTAGATGCCGCGCTCGAGCGCTGCGCCGACAATCTCGCGTGACTCCTCCGGTGTCTTCGTGAACCCGTCGTGAGATCCCTGGGAAGACGTTCGGAACTTCTCCGAGCGGTCCTTGAAGTTGCAGAACAGGCACCCGGTGTTACACGCCGTCGTCACGTTGTTGTTGAGGTTGGCGACGAACGTCACCTCCTCGCCGACGACCTCGGCACGTCGTCTATCGGCAACTTCGAGGACTGCCCCCTTGCGCTCAGGGTCGATTCCGGTGCTGTCCGTCCCGGTCGTCAGCAGTTCGACGCCATCCGCAACCGACAATCGGTGACCGTCTTTGGCCTTCATCAGTGCGTTCTCGAAGGACTGATCAGTCACGGGTCGATGGCGGAATTCGAACGCGTCCTTCGGGACGTTCGTCTGGGAGTGATCTGCGTTCGCCACAGTGAATACTCTAAATCGAGGAATATAAGCTTGCGTATGTGGCCGAGAATTCGGCCAGGCACTTCGGATTGATTCAACAGGACCGAGAGATGAAAGTGCACTGAGGAGGCATACTCGAGGACTGATCGACTCTCGCCTCCGCCGGAGTCTGTCAGCTGCCTTCGGAGATATGGTGTCCGCACTGCTACCAGATGACATCCCAAAAAATAAATACTGAAGCAGAATACGTATCATATATGTCTGCCATAGGTAATTCGGCCGATTCCAACGTCGACACCGGAATCGCACGCCGGATCAAAGAACAGTACAAGTCGTCGGTCAGTCTGAAGATCGCGACGTTCGGGGTCTTTCTCCTCGTCCTCGCAAACACGCTAAACTTCTTGTTTGGTATGCCGCCAGCCACTGAGGCCAGGACTGGACTGTTCGATCTCTGGGGACTCTGGGCAGCGATCTTTACGATCTGGGGGGGCACTATGGTCATCCTCGGCCTCGTTACGTTTAGTGCTGTCTGGCTGAAACGTCAGTAGTAAACTCTTTGTTTTGTCGACGTTCGTTGGCAATCCAGTTCGACACTGAAATCGGCCGACTTCCCATTTTTATTTCCGTTCCGCAGGCGGGGGCGCTTCTATCGATATCCGGTGGATGTCCTATTCGGTTCCTAACGGCCCGTACTACCGTCGATACGCTCGTATAGATCGTCGACACACCGGTGTATCGATTCTTTCACAGACACAGTGATATTACCGGCTGTAACAGTTAGAAGGAATTCGCCACCCCGGGGTGACGAATATCTTTGCGAACTTACACCCGGCAGTATGAGAAGCCACCCGAGAGTCACGAAGGAGTTACTCTTCGACTTCGAGAGCTTTCTGTCGGAGCCAGGCCCTGAGATTCGAGTCGGGGATGTCGAGTTCGTGTGTGTTCTGTTCGAGTTCAGGGTATCCACCGACCTCGGATTGACTATCGATGAGGTGGCCCTCACCGTTGCGGATCATGCCGAGAATGCGTCTGTCGTGTTCCGTTCTGTCCGCTGGTCTGGCACCGACGTTCGCCATGTTGTGGTTGAACGTCTCCTCAGAGGGAAGGGGCTCCAGGTTCTCCGGCCACAGCGGGCGTTCGTCGAGTCTTGAGACGCTGGATTGGACCATAGGGACGTTACCCTCGTTCAGATTGTCTGCGAGGTAGGCCTCTCCGTTACCGAAGACGTTTGCTTTGCCAGACTGCGGGAGTCGATAGTGGTTCCCCACAATGCTCGCCTGTGTGTCCGGATCGAGCCAGCAGCCGTCCTCGTGGTAGTGAATGAGGTTGTTGGCCTGGACTGATCGAGTGCCTTCTTTGAGCCGTGGATTCCGGTCGCTCGTGTGTGCGTAGACGTTCCCGGCCAACGTGACGCTCTCAGCGTTGTTACCGATCAGCGAACTGTATCCGTGCGGTCCCTTCGGGTGGATCGAATCGTCAAGTGGTTCGGCGATGAGGCAGTTCGAGACGGTGGTGTTGGTGGTGTCGTAGCCGACCGAAAGCACCTCGTCGGTCGACCACGACGCCGAACAGTGGTCGATGATGTTGTTCTGGCTCCCGTCTCGGGTCATTATGCTGTCCATCGAATCGGCGCTGGCTTCCGTTCCTTCGTCACCCGGTCGGACCCGGATGTGCTGGACGACGCAGTTATCGGCTTCGATACCAAATCGTCCTCTGACAAACGTGATACCCGGTGACGGAGCCGTCTGGCCCGCGATCCACACGTTCGGATTCGTGATGGAGAGCCACTGCCCCTGGAGGTCGATCGTCCCACTCGTCTCGAAGACGACGACGCGCGGACCGGTATCACCGGCGAGTGCTTGGAGGAACGATCGTAGTGTCGGCTCTTCCACAGTAAACACGGGGGTGTCGTCGTCGAGCCACGGAGCCATCTCCGTGAATCCATCACTTGGGTCGAATTGCGAGGCACTTCGGGGCGGTTCCTCCGGAATTCTGTTCGCCTCTTCTGTCGTTGTTGGCGGCTCTTCGGTGGTCGTTGGCTCCTCCGTCTCTGTCGTTGCTGGCGGCTCTTCTGTGGTCGTGTCGTCACTGCCGCCATCACCGGTACAACCGGCGATAACGGCACTCAAACCTACGATTCCACTTTTCAATAGGGCCCGTCTATCAGCGGTCATGGGAGCGTTGCTAAGCGTATTTGTGTGTCTCTCTCATATTCGTTCCGGCGGGTATGGCGGCTCCCGGCCGGCCACGAGTTAGTGCCCCCAATCCAACAGAATCTATCAAGTGTACGTGGGCACGTTCACGAATATAGATCGATTCGAGCTATTAATGACAAATAGTAATAAAAACAATCCTCGAAATTGTAGGGGACGAACTCCGAGAAACACTCGATGACGGATAAAATCTTCCCAATCACCCAAAGTTTTAATAGTTATAGAACGCCAGTAGGGATTGGTACTTATGGACAAACACCGTCGAAGATTCTTACAAGGACTAGGAGTAGGCTCGGTCGGACTGCTTGCCGGTTGTTCAGGCGATGGCGGCGATAACGATGACGACACGACCGAAGAACCGACCGAAGAACCGACAGAGGAACCAACAGAAGAGCCGACAGAAGAGCCGACAGAGGAACCAACAGAGGAACCAACGACGACGGAGCCGGAGCCGGTAGAGATTACTCCGGAGTCGATCATCAAACAGACCGCTGGAGGTGAAGACATCTGGGACACGACCGACAAGGGCCACTTCTTCTATACAGAACAGAGTGGCGACTTCGACGTGCGTGTCAAAGTCCACGCCTTCAATCCGAGCGATGACCAATACTCCAAGGCCGGGATCATGTTCCGGAATTCGATGGATCCGGGCGACGTTCACGTCATGACCCGGCGTGGGCCGACTGGCAACTCGAACGTGCAATGGCGACCGGAGTCAGGCGCAGAAGCCGGTAGTCTGACATCTGACCTCGGTGAAGGGAAGGCTCAACTCGACAACTACTTCTGGTCCTGGCATCGGCTGGTACGAGAGGGAGATACGGTCGAGTTCCACGTCAGCAGCAACGGCGAGGACTGGCAGCTGATGGCCACTCTGACTGGAGACGACGTCAACATGGCCGACGAGGGCTTACTCGGACTCGCCGCGACGGCCCACAATCGGGCCCGGACGGTGGACTTCTACATGACAGGACTGGAAGGAGTGACGCCCGACACGAGGGAAGATCTCGGCGGCTCGATTTTGTCAGGCGGCATCGAGATCCTCGACGAAATGCCGGGCGACATCTCACCACCCGAAGAGCCCGAACCGGAAGCCGAGATGGTGAACCGATTCACCTTCGACGGTGACCAGGTGACCGACGAGGTCTCCGGGAACGCTGGTTCGATGGGCGGTGGCGTCCAGACTGGCGCCAGCGGTGTCGCCGGCAGCTCCTTCCAATTTGACGGGGAGGACGACTACGCGACGTTCCCCACCACCGCGGCCAACGGCGAGCAGGCGACTGTGACTGGCTGGTTCAACGTCAGCGAGCACCAGGACTGGTCGCGCGTGATGCAGGCCGGCGGCAGCTTCGAAGCCAGCCCCGGTGAGGCTGACGGCGGCTGGGACCTCGGATTCGAGGGACCGACCCAGACGCTGGCGGTCACCACCTATGGCTCGAACAAGGTACGTCCCACGAAAAACGAGATCGAGTACGACACGTGGTACTTCGTCGCTGTCGTCTTCGACGGAACGACCGTCCGTATGCATCTGTTCGACTCGGACGGCGAGGTCGCGACCGTCGAGAACGAACAGGAAGGACGGACGACGCTCGAAGAGGCGCCGATCACGTTCTTCGCCGGCG